>Ga0206117_100751_pt1 | contig 25488 bp, 21 predicted proteins | sample 3A5Ametagenome_FD_177997 | JGI IMG/M metagenome (GOLD analysis project Ga0206117, IMG submission 177997) | Enriched microbial communities from leaf-cutter ant dump, University of Wisconsin, Madison, United States - 3A5A | ecosystem: Environmental > Terrestrial > Nest > Insects nest > Nest dump... | reverse complement strand
CATCCAGCGCGGCATGGGTCATGATGACATTGGATGGCGGGCTGGGTTCCGCGGGGTCGCTGGCATGGCCGCGGCGGAAGGCGGCCAGGGCGCGGGTCAGCAGGCCCTGTTCACGCAGCGTGCAGCCAAGGTTGTTCCAGGCCTGCGCCCGGGCGGGCTCGAGTGCCGCGACGATACGCAATTGCCTGATGGCCTTGACGTATTCGCGTCGCGCCATGGCCAGGCAGCCCCAGTTGTAGCGTGGGCTGGTGAAGCCGGGCGTGGCCGTCGTCGCGCGGCGATAGGCGTGTTCCTCGTCGGCGCCCCGCGCCAGATCGGCCATGACCAGGCCGTAGTTGTGCCAGGCGCCGGACCGGGTCGGTTCATAAGCCAGGGCGCGCTGCAAAAGCAGCCGCGCTTCGTGTGGCCGCCCGGCATCCCGCAGCAGCAATGCCTGATCGCTGAGCGCGAACGGATGGGTCGGCCCTGCCGCCCCGGCGCGGCGGAACGCCTTCAACGCCCCGGTCGGGTCGCCCAGCGTGCGGCAGGCGACGCCCAGGTGATAGGCATGCGCGTCACTGCCGGGGGCGATGACCATCGCGCGGGCGAAGGCGGCGGCCGCGCCGGCGATGTTCCCCCGGCCGAACCGCAGTCCTCCCAGCCGGTCCCAAAGCCCGGCGTCATCGTTGGCGACCATGGCCGCGCGCTCGACCAGCATCAGCGCGACGTCAGCCTGGCCCACCGCCGCGGCGATATCGGCCAGGCCGGTCAGCGCATCGACGGCCTGGGCATGCCGGGACAGGATGTCGCGGTAGATCGCCTCGGCTTGGGCGAGCCGGCCGGCCCGGGCATGCTGCTGCGCCAGCGTGATGCCTGCAGCAGCTTCCGGAGAATTGTCGGTCGTGGAAGGCATGATCGTACGGTGGTCCGCCTCGGACTTCGGGGGTGGTGCGTGCGTCGCAACCGATGTATTAACATGCCGCAATGGTCGCCCAGACCCCACCACGGCGCATTCGGGATGCCGGCTTCACCCTGCTGGAAGCGATCGTCGCGATCGCGCTGCTCGGGGCGCTGCTGGTCCCCCTCTATAGCCTGATGAGCCGCAATCTCGATGGGCTTTTCCGGGTCGGCGAGGCCAATCTGCGCAGCGAGGTCATGCTGAATGCCCTGGCGCTGCTCGACACTGTAAATCCGATGGATCGGCCCGAAGGCTCGCAGGCCATGGGCAACTACGTCATGCGCTGGCGAAGCGTGCCGCTGACCGTGCCGGTCGACGGCGTCGGGTTTCCCGCCGGGCAAAGTCTCTATCAGGTCGCGATGTTTCGGACGAACGTGCAGGTCTTGCGATCCTCGGACCGTGGCGACACCACGCCCTTCCTGGATTTCGACCTTCGCCAGGTCGGCTGGAAACAGGTCCGGCAATTCCGGTTGCCCTTCTGATGGCGCGCCGCCTTCGTTTACGCAATGCGGGCATGACGCTGTTGGAGATGCTCGTCGTCCTGGTGCTGGTCGGCATGCTGGTGACGGTCGCGTTCGATGGCCTGTCGCGCCTGTTCGACCTGCGGCAACGCCTGGGTGCCTGGATCGACCTGGCCGGCGACAATGCGATCACGTCGTCGTGGCTGCGTGATTCGCTGGCCGGCAGCGTGCCGGAATACGACAACGGTCCCTATCCATTCCGCGGCGGCGAGAGATCCCTGACCGGATTGACGATCGCGGGCCTGCGCACGCGCGCCGGCGTGCCGGTGGCCTACGAATGGCGGCTGGCGGTAGATCCTCAGGGCTCGGGATCGGTGCTCGAATATCGGGACATCACCGACCTGAAGTACAGCGTTTATTGGCGCTGGCAGGGCGATCCCGGTCGGTTCACCTATTTTGCCGATGATGGCAAATCCTATCCGACCTGGCCGCCGACCGGGTTGACGTTGCCCACCGGCGTCACGATCCCGCAGCTGCCGGCGGCAATCCAGGTCGATTTCGGCGGGCCGCCGCTCGGGCGGCTGACCGTCTATGCCGGTATCGTGACGATGCGGGATGCGGACAAGCTGATCAGCCCTTTGGGAACGCCCATCCAATGACGGCGCCCCGGCGATCGCACAGCTCTGGGCCCGGCACCGGGGACGAAGGTTTTGTCCTGGTGATGACGATCCTCATCGTCATGGCCATCGCCCTCGGCCTGGCGGTTTTCACGGAATGGGTGAACGGGGCCACCCAGCGGGCATTCGAGTTGCGCCAGCGGGTTCAGGCCGAGCAGCGCATCAATGAGGCGCGGGCGGACGCTCTCTATTGGTTCGGCACGCAGCTGATGTCGCCGCGGGGCGTCGAACTCACCGTGCTCGGCGGGGCCAACAATGCACGGCCATTGTCGGAAAGCGAGCGGGTCGCCGCGTTGCTGTCGGGCGGTGCGACGCAGCAGGGGGCCGTGTTCGTGCGGCTGGACAACACGCTGTATCGCAACCGCGAAGGCACGCAGGTGCGACTGCAGGATGCGCGCGGCTTGCTCAACCTGAATTTTGCCGAACCCGATGACGTCGTGCGCCTGCTCGGCACCTTCGACGTCGAAGCCGGCGCGCGCGCCGCCATGGTGCCCAAGCTTCTGGACTATATCGATGCCGACGACCTGGTGCGCCTGAATGGGGCCGAACGCCAGCAATATGCCGAGGCGGGGCGGCCGGGCCCCTCGAACGGCCTGCTCCGCACCACCTGGGAAGCCTATTCGGTGCTGGATTGGAACCGCTTCGATCGTCTGTGGCGGGTCCGGGACGGTCTGCCCGCGATGACGTCGGCCACCAGAACGGTGGGCATCAATGTCAATACTGCCCCGGGGCCGGTGCTGGAGGCGCTGGGTATTCCGGCCGAAAACGTGGCCCAGGTGCTGGCCCGGCGGGCGATACGCCCGTTCGACAATATCGGGGAGATGACGGCGACGATCGGTGCCGTGGCGGCGATAGATCCGTTCCGCTTTCTGATCAACCCGACCAATAGTTTTCGCCTGACTCTTCAGGCGGCGGGAACGCCGCTGGTGCGTGAGATGGTGGTGACCCTGACGCCCCAATCCACCCGCGGCCCATGGCGTATTGACTACAGCATCGCTTTGCCGTCATCTGGCCCCCATGCGGGCGATCAACCAACTGCGCCGGAACCTTTCCCCGAGCCCGCGGCGTTACTTCCACCGCCTTGAAGAGGTCGTGCCCCCGGCTGGGGGGCGTGGCCCGAAGCAGTGGGTGTTGAGCCGCGCGCTTTGTCGCTTCGCGACGTTCACCTTGCCGGCCAACATGGCCCAGGGCGACCGCGATCGTGCGTTGAAGCTTGCGGTCGGCGAAGCATCGCCCTTCGAGGAAACCGGCTATCTGGTCGAGTGGGGCCAGGGCCAGGCCGGCGCCTGGCTGTGGGATCGCGCCGCGGTGTCTGCCGTCATCGAGGCCTCGGGCGAGCATCCCGACAGCATCCTGGTGCTGCCCGAAACCGCGGTTCAGCAACAGGGAACCAGCCAGCCCCGCATGGTCGAGGTGCTGGACGGCTACGAAGGGCAGGTCTGGCAGAACGGCCTGCTGCGCGCCAGCCGGTTCTGGCGGCAACCGCCGCAGACGGCCGAATGGATTCGGTTCCTGCGCGCCAGCGGTGATGCTGCCGCCCTGGCTCGCGGCACCGATGTCGTGCCGGAGGCCCCGGTATGGCTGGAGCGGCCGTGGCCGCGCCGGTCGGCCGGATCCTTGCTGGGCGATCTGCGGGGCTGGAAGGCGGTGGCCGCGGTGCTCTGCGTCGCCGTGATTCCGTTCGCCTACCAGATCGGCCAGGTCGCGGCGCTGGGAAGAGAGCGCGGTCGGCTGGAAGACAGCATCAAGGCGATGGAGGCCAGCGCCGCCCCTGTTCTGGCTGCCCGTGACCAGGCTTTGCGCAGTGCGGCGCGGGTGCGCCAGATCGAGGCGCTGCAGCCCTATCCCTCGCCGACGGAAGTGATGGCGCGCATCGCCGAGGTGCTGCCCAGCAACGGCACGATCTTTCAGGATTTCAGCTACCAGCAGCAGGACGTTCGCTTCACTTTGACCGGCCAGCCCACTTTCGACGCGACGTTCTTCGTGCGGGCGCTGTCCAGCATCCCGATCTTTACCGACGTCAATGCGGAGAATTCGCCGGCTCCGGGCATGCTGGTGCTGCGGCTCAAGCTGGTCCGGCAGGTGTCATGAGCGCGACCGACAACATGCGCGCGGCGCTCGCGCCCCTGCGCGACCAATTGGCCGAGGCGCTTGCCCCGGTGATCGCCCAGGTCCGCGCCAATCGGCGCCTGGCCATCGCCCTGGCACTGATACCGATCATCGTCTGGGGATATCTGATCCTGTCCACCCAGGCCTGGGTGGACGACGAGGTCCAGCGGCTGGTGCGGACGCGCGAGGAGGTGGCCCGGCTGGAAAAGGTCGCCACCGATGCCGCATGGTCGCGCCGGGCGCGTGAAGCCGATGCGCGCCGCATCGAACTCGAAGGCCGGATGTGGCGTATCGAGACGGAGGGGCTGGCTCGGGCCGAATTCCAGGAATGGTTGCTCGGGACCAGCCGCAAGGCCGGTATCGGCCGGCCGCAGGTCCGGCTGGACGCCAACGACACCGAGGCGCAGCGGCAATCCGGCTATCGGGCGTTGAATGCGTCGTTGTCGGGCGATTTCTCGCCCGAGTCGCTGCAGGCTTTCCTGGCAGCCATTGCGAACGAGAAACGACTTATCGTAATTAACAGCATGCGAATCCAGCGCCAGCCGTTGCCCCGCATCGATATGGTCCTGACCGCCTATGGCCTGCCGGCCTCGGCGCTGCCGGCTGCGCCGGCTGCCGCCGCGCCGGGCGCGGCACCGGCCCCGGCCGCGGCCGCGATCCCCGCCGGCGCCGCCCCCGCCATGCAGGCGCCGGCCATGCCCGCCGCGCCGGCAACGCCGTTTGCCCCGCCGCCGTCCGGCGGGGCGGCCGCCCCGCCGCCCAGCGTCGGCCTGCCCCCTGACATCGCCGCCCGGTTGTTGAACGCACCGGCTGCACCGCCTGCACCCCCTGCCGGGCAACCGCGCTGATGGCCAGGCTGCCGTTTCGCCTGTCGGGCAATGCGATGACGGCGGCGCTGGTCGCCGGTGCCGGCCTGGTCGCCTTTGGCGGCGGTTTCGCGACGGCGCCATCGGCGCCACTGCCCGACATTGCCCAGGCCACGCGCAACGAATGGCGTGATCTCGCACCGCGCACCGATCAGGCCGCCCGGGACCTGGGCGTCCTCAATGCGCGCCTGCCGTGGGGCGGACCGGCCGTCGATCCTGCGGCCGCGGCCGCCGCCGCGGCGGCAGCCGCAGCCGGGCAGGGTGGCTTGCAGGGCATTTCCAACTCCGTGCCCTGGCGGATCTCCGGCGTTGCCCGGCAAGGCAGTCGTTTCATGGCGGTGCTGACGCAGAACCCGCAGGGGCAGCCCAGCAAGTCGAACTTCCTCCAGGTGGGCGACAAGCTGCCGGACGGCCGTGCGATCACCGGCATCGAGTCCGATGCCATCGAGGTCGACAGCGCCGGCGGCGGACGCCAGCGTATCCGTCTTTATTGGCCAAAGACTTAAATACAGTGAGAACGATGACTGTCCTTTCCCAGCTGGGCCCCCGTGCGGGCAGGCCGTTCCACGTTCTCGTGGCTGTTCTGGCGCTGATCGTGCTTGCCGGGTGCGAGCCCGCGCGTCTGCCGCCGATCGAGATGCCGAAGGTGAACATCCAGCGGCCGCCGCCGCCGCCGGATTTCACCGAAAATCTCACGGAAGACCAGTTGCGTCAGACCCGCATCACCCAGGGACCCGGCGCGCGTCCGGCACCGGCGCCTCGCCCCGCGGCCCAGGCGGCCGGCGGCATAACCGGCCAGCCCCTGTCGGCATCGTTCGACCAGATGCCGCTGCCCGCCTTCATCAACACGGTGTTCGGCGAGTTGCTGAAGCTGAATTATCAGATGGATCCGTCCGTAGCCGGGCGCCAGGACCTGGTCACATTGCGGACGGGCGGCCCGCGGGCGCCGCAGGAACTGCTGAACATGGCCAGCGAGGTGCTGGCGTCCTACGGCCTGCAGGTGATGCGGTCGGACAATATCTACCGGATCGTGCCCAACGACGTGTTGATGCAGCAGGTCCCCGAACTGGTGCGCGCCCGCGCCTTGCCGGACGTGCCGACCGATCTGCGCCCCGTATTCCAGTATTTCGCCTTCCAGGAAGCGCGCGCCACCGACGCCGTCGCGACCCTGTCCAACATCGTCGGCACCAAGGTCAAGCTGTTCCCGCTGCCGCAGTCGAATGCGGTGCTGCTGTTCGGCCTGCCCCAGGACATGGCGACGGTCAGCCGCATCCTGGTCCAGCTCGACCGCCCGTCCTTCGGCAACAACCTGTCGGTCCGCATCGATCCGGTCTACTGGAACGCGCAGCCTTTGGCCCAGCGGCTGCAGGAAATCCTCAAGGCGCAAGGCTATAATGCCACGCTCGGCACGGCGGGGGCGGGCCAGGAAGCACCGATCACCGTCCTGCCCGTCACCCAGGTGAACTCGGTCCTGGTGTTTGCGCCGAACCAGCAGGTGCTGGATTTCGTGGTCAATTGGGCCCGCCAACTCGACCAGCCGAGCGGTAGCGAGGACAGCCAGCGGGTCTTCGTCTATTTCGTGCGCAATACCAAGGCGATCGGCATCGCCGACGTGGTCAGCGGTGCGATCGAAGGCTCGCAAAGCAGCCAGCGCGGCGGCCAGTCCGGTCAGACCGGCTCGTCCAGCGGTCAGACCCCCAGCCTCGCCGCGGGTTCCGCGGCGACGCCGGGCGCGAGCAGCCTCGGAGCGGGGGCGACGACCTCGAGCAGTTCGTCCAACCAGCAGCAGAACGCCAGTCGCAGCGGCCGGCTGGTCGTCGACGAGGTGCGCAACGCGCTGGTATTTGCCGGCACGTCGCAGGAATGGGCGCGCTATCGGCCGCTGATCGAGCAGCTGGACGTGCCGACGCGCGAGGTGCTGATCGAAGTCACGGTCATGGAAGTCTCGCTGACCGACAACACCCAGTTCGGCGTCCAGGCGCTGTTCAGCGGCTCGGTGAACGGCTACCCCTACACGGCCGGCAGTCTCGTGACCGGCACGGGCGGGACCGTGACCGATCCCGCCCAGGTCGCCAGCGGGCTTAACATCCGCGTGTTCAATTCCGCCGGCGCATTGCGCGGCGCCTTGACCGCGCTGGCCACCAACAATCGCGTGTCGGTGCTGTCGAATCCGCGTGTCCTGGCCCGTTCGGGGGCCGAAGCCAAGATCCAGATCGGTCAGGACGTGCCGACCGTGACCAGCAACTCGCAGTCGACGACGGCACCGGGTGCCGCCGTGCTGCAGTCGATCCAGTATCGCCAGATCGGTGTGCTGCTGTCGGTCAAGCCGATCATCCATGCCGGCCGCCGGGTCGACCTGGAAGTGTCGCAGGAAGTGTCCAACATCGACACGTCGATCACGTCGTCCCAGTTGGGCGGGGCAAGCGGTGCGGCGTTCCAGAACCGCAAGGTGACGACGCAGCTTGCGCTGCTCGACGGTGCGTCCGTCATTCTGGGCGGCCTGATCCAGGACAACCGCTCGATCGGCGATTCGGGCATTCCGTTCCTGAAGGATCTGCCGATCATCGGCCAGGCGTTCCGCAGCAATACGGACAACCGCACCCGGACCGAACTGATCGTCGTCATCACCCCCTACATCATCTCGGGGCCCGACGACATCCAGGCGATCACCGAGGCCTATACCACCCACATCCAGGGGACCGGCAACGACAACCAGGTCAACATGCCGCTGCTGCCGCAGTACTACGGCATCAAGCCGTGATCGGGGGCAAGATGCCGGACCCGCGCCCCTGAACGGTGCAGGACGATGCATGCCGGGCTGACCGCGATGCTTGCGGAGGCGCAGTCCCTCATGGGGGCTGGCCAGTGGCTGCAGGCGGAAGCGATCCTGCGTCGGGCGCTGCTGCAGGCGCCTGACGAAAGACTGCTGCATTTGCCGCTCGGCATCGTCTGTCTCGAGCTTGGCCGCGCGGCTGATGCGGTAGTTCACCTGGAGCGCGCCGCGCGCGGCCATGACGGGGATGCCGTGGCCCAGTTCTACCTGGGGGTCGGACTGTCGGCGGCGGGGCGGCATGAACATGCTGCCAAGGCCCTGGCCAAGGCGGTTCGGGCGGATGGGACCTTGCTGCCGGCCGTCGCGGCCCTCGGCGGGGTGTTGCTCGACCTCGGCCGTTACGAGGAAGCAGGCGATTGTTTCGCCCGGGCCCAGCGCCTCGATCCGTCCCGCCTGGATTTCGGTCACGATCAGGGCTTCGCCCGGCTGAAGGGCGGGCGCATCCAGGACGCCATCGCGTCGTTCGCCGGCGTCCTTGCCCGCGATCCCGCCTATGGCCCCGCGCACGCGAATCTGGCGAATGCCTTCATGCGGCAAGGTGATCTGGGCCGCGCCATCGTTCATGCAAAGGCCGCCGTCAGCCTTGATCCGCGCCACCCGACCTATCGGGACACGCTGGTCAAGATGCTTTTCGGCGCGCAGCGCCATGCCGCGGCCGAAGCTTGCGCGCGGCAGGCCGTTGCCCTGGCGCCGGGCGATCCCGCGGCCCTGGCCAGCCTGGTCCCGGTGCTTCGTCTGCGTGGCCGCCTGCTGGCAGCCGAACGTCTCGCCCGACGGTGTCTTGCAATCATGCCGCAGGCAGCCACGTGCCACATGATGCTGTCAGGCTGCCTGTCTGCGATGGGGCTGGCTGCCGAAGCCCTCGATCACTCGCGGCAGGCCTTGGCCCTGGGGCTGGCCGATCCGGCCGATATCAGCGCGCATCTCGCGCTGCTTGCCTATGCCCCCGGTTCGACCGCCGAGGGCTACAAGGTGGAAGCTCAGGCCCTGCTGGGGCGCATCTTCGCCGGCCTGGCGCCATCCAAGCCGGTTCGGCCGCGGGCGACGCCGCGTATCCGGATCGGATATGTTTCAGGCGACCTTCGCCGTCATTCGGTCAGCTTTTTCCTGTTGCCCGTGCTGCGCCACCACGATCGTGGATCGTTCGCGATAGAGGCGTTCTCGACCACTCCCAGCCGGGACGAGATGACTGATGAGATCGGCCGTCATCTCGACGCCCTGCATGACATAAGCGGCCTGTCCCCCGATCAGGCGGCGGCACGTATCCGTGCCGCGGAAATCGACGTGCTGATCGACCTGTCGGGCCATACGCACATGAACGCCCTGCCGGTCTTCGCGCGGCGGGCAGCCCCGGTCCAGGCGACATGGCTCGGCTACTATGCCGGCACCGGGCTGGAAACGATGGATTACTGGATCACCGACAAGGTGCTTCATCCCGTGGCCGACCAGGAGCCGTCGACCGAACGCAAATGGCGGCTGGATCGGACGATTTATGCCTATGATCCGCCGGCCGCCGCCCCGCCGGTCCGGCCGCGGCCCCTCCATGACGGGGTCACGACGTTCGCCTCGTTCAACAATATCTCCAAGCTGCTGCCTCAGACCATCAGCCTGTTTGCGCGGGTGCTGGTCGCCGTGCCGGCCAGCCGTATGCTGATCAAATCCCAGTACCTCGACGATCCCGACCTGCGCCGGCGGCTGATGGCACAGTTCGGGGCGCTGGGGGTCGACGCCGACCGGCTGCATTTCCTGCCGCCGACGAAAGACCATGCCGAGCATCTCGACCTCTACAACCAGGTCGACATCGTTCTCGATTCCACGCCCTACACGGGCGCGACATCGACGGCCGACGCGTTGTGGATGGGCACCCCCGTCCTGAGCCTGGCCGGAAGTCGCATGGTGGAACGGCAGAGCGCGACGATCATCGATGCTGTCGGTCTGTCGGAATGGATTGCAAGCTCGCCGGCCGACTATATCGAAAAGGCCACGGCCTTCGCGGCGGATCGGATCAGGCTTGCTGCCGTGCACGCCACGTTGCGCGATCGCATGCGGGCGTCGCCGCTGGTCGATGGCCCCGGGCTGGCCGCTGCGCTGGAAGTGGCTTATCGGGAAATGATGTCGCCGGCTTCCAGCCGTTCGCGGGGCCGCTGACCTAGCTTACCTTCAGCAGGAAACCGTCGTTGAAGTTGCCCGGGCCGCGGCCGACGAAGCGGCGATCGCGTTCGAACGACGTCGTCTGGCCGAGGAAGGCATCGACCGCGCGGCGGGGGTTGGACCGCGCGACGTCAGGATATTTTTCCGTCGGCCGTCCGACCGGGGTGCCGGCCAGATCCTCGAACACGGTATCGGCAACGATCAGATAGCTGCCCGTGGTGACCAGCGGCCCGTAACCCGCGATCTCGCGCGATACGTGATCGGCATTGTGGTTGTCGTCGAGGATCACCAGGATCGGGCCGGTCGCCCCGGCCACCATGTCGCGTACCCGCGCGATGGTTTCATCGGCGGCGGCATCGCCATGGATGAAGGCCTTTACCCGGCCGCGAAGGGGGTGTTCGGCAAAGGTGCGGGTCGCCGTCTCGGTCGGGAACAGGTCGGCGGTGATCACGCCGCCGTCATCCTCGGACCGGCCCGCCAGCGCCAGCAGCGAGGCGAAGAAGATCGCCGAACCGCCGAACTTGGTGCCGGTCTCGACGATCCATTGCGGACGCACGTGATGGACGACCTGCTGCAGGCGGACCAGGTCGCCGGGCAGCTGCCAGATCGGCACGCCCAGCCATTCCTGTTCGTACCAGCGTTCGTTGGCGCCGATCCGCACCATCAGGCGGTTGAGATCGTCGATAATGTAGTCGCGGTCGTCGGTCATTTCACGCCCTCGAGGTTCAGGCTCATCAACTGGCCGCGTTCCTTGTCCAGATGCGGCAGGTAGGACTGGCTGTAGTCGTCGATCGCGGCATGTTCGGTCGTGCGCCAGTCCCACTGGCGTACCGTACTGAAACCGGCCTTGATCAGCGCCTCGGTCAGGAACGGTTCGTCGAAGATCATCTTGTGATAGTCGTACTGATCGCGCTGGCCGCCCGAGATCAGCCCGACCAGGCCCGAAAGGCCGTTTTCCAGGCCGCGTTCGTGATAGAGCTTGGCGCAGGCCGCGAAATCGGGGACCGCCACCCGCAACACGCCGCCGGGCGCCAGCACCCGGCACCATTCGGCCAGGACCGCCGGGAATTCGTAGCGGCCGAAATGTTCCAGGACGTGGGACGCGTAGATCAGCTCTGCCGCGCCATCGGCCAACCAGTCCAGTTTCTCGACCGGGCCGACATGGTCGACATGCGGGGCGGCAAGCGCATCGACGTGAAAGAATCCCGGGATATGGCGCTTGCCGCAGCCGAGATGCAGGCGCAGCAGGCGGGCGGGGCGGGGGGCATCGCTGGTCATGTCCGGTCTCGCTGTACGCGGCACGGATTGCCGAAGGCGACCGCGCCGGCGGGAATGTCGCGGGTCACGACCGACCCGGCGCCGATGACCGCGCCGCGCCCGATGGTGACGCCCGGGGTGACGATCACGCCCATGCCAAGCCAGACGTCGTCCTCGATGACGATCTTGGCTGCCTCGGCCGGCTGGTGACGCATCGGCACCCCCTTCATCGCCAGGCCGTGGCGCACGCCGCAGATCATCGTGCCGCCGGCGATCAGGCAGTGATTGCCGATGACGAGGCCGGCACGGGGTTCGTAGATCGCGACCCCCGGCCCGAATGAAACTTCGTCGCCCGTTTCCATCCAGCCCTGGTCGATGCGGATCGAGACGTGAGGGTACAGGGTGTTCTTATCGCCGAGCTTGATCCGGCCGCGCGAACCGACGAAAATGACGGCCAGCGGCTCCAGTATGGTGGTATCGGGGATGACGGCATCGCCTTCGATATCGACCACCGCCGATGGATGAATGCCTCGGCGGATCATGACTGCGGCCGGCCGCTCCAGTATCGAACGCCGCTCCGGTATCGAATGCCGCTCCGATATCGAACAATGCGAAAGACCATTGTTAAGCGACCGCGCATTGGATATCCAGAAGCATTGGTTTAAGCCGACCAGCGTGGCTTAGCAGGCGGAAGACAGGAACGCAATGACCGCTTTGATGGCGACCGGAAAGCCGTTGTTTGCCCCGATGGGGCCGACGATCGACTATGCCTTCTATCCGCGGGTTCCCAATATTTCACTTGAGTTGACCGCCAACTGCAACTTGAAGTGTCCTTACTGTGCGAATGGTTCGCTGACCCGTCCCAAGGATTACATCGAGTGGTCGCTGCTGGAGAAGATCGTTGACGAGGCGGCCGACGGGCGCCTCAATATCTCGCATCTCCACGGCGTCGGCGAACCCCTGTTGTGGGACAGGCTGGAAGAGGTCGTTGCCCTGATCCGCCGGCGCAACGCCGGGCTTGGCAGCTTCGGTACCAACGGAACGCTGCTGTACGAGGATCGTTTTCGCAAGCTGCTCGACGCCGGGTTGACCGAGATCTATATCTCGATCGATTCCCTGGACCCGAAGATCTACAAGGCGACCCGCGCCGGCAAGATCGAGAAGGTAATCGCAAATATCAAGCGGGCACTGGCCATTGCGCCCCCCGACTTCACGATCACCGTCGCCTTGATGAATCACAAGACCCAGACACTCGGGCCCGAGCAGCGGGCGCAGTTCCGAGAGGTTTTCGGTGAACAGCCGAACCTGGTTCTGAACGAAGTCGAGAACCAATATTTCCCCGGCGCACGCGACGATTATCGTACGAGCCCGGAGAAGATGGAGCAGTGCTTCTCGCCGGTAAATTTCTTGTTCATCGCCACGGACGGTCGGGCGGCGATCTGCTGCATGGACCAGGATGTCAAGCATGCGATCGGTGACGTGCGGGAGCGGTCGATCAACGATATCTGGTTCGACCCCCGGAATCAGACCACGTTCCGAAACATCGCCCTCGGTGTCTACGAATGCCCTGACGCCTGTGTCACCGATTGCGTCCTCAAGGAGCCCAAGCAGGGGCATGCCGCGGCGACGGTCGGTTTCGCCACGCCCTTCGACACAGCGCTGAAGATGGCCGAGGTGCTGGCTTTTTCAGGCGAACTGCAGCAATCGGGCATCATCCTGGAACAGCTGTTGCGGCGGGATCCCAAGAACCAGGAAATCCCGCAGTACCTGAACAATATCGCGCAGGCGCTCGAACAGCAGGCCCTGCAGCAGCGGGCGATGCAGCAGCAGGTCCGCAGCGCCTGACGGCGGCGCCCGGCCGGCCGTCAGCGCGGCTGGCTGCGGGCCAGCCAGTTCTGCCACATGCCGCGATAGGCCTGTTCCATCCCGCGCGCCAGGCTGGCGCCGTCGGTCAGGGCCGCGCGGGCCATCATGTCGCGCTGCCGATGGCGCAGGTCGGCACGATAGTCATGGGCCTGGGCCAACTGGACCGCGCGGGCGACGAAGTCGTCCGCCGACTGGGTGATCCAGTCTTGCAGACCCACCGAATCGAGCATCGAGGCGCTCATGCGGCCGATCATCCGGCTGCCGGCCAAGGTCAGGACCGGGGCGCCCATCCACAGGGCATCGGCGGTCGTGGTGCCACCGGTGCAGGGCAGCGGATCCAGGACGATATCGATCTCGCCATAGAGGTCCAGATGGTCCGCGAAGCTGTTGGTCGAGTTCAGGAATGTCAGCCGGTCGCGCGTGATGCCGTGATTCGCGAACGCGGCGGCCAGGGTAGCCTGGTCGGCGGCATCGTTCAGGTTCATGGCCTTGAGCAGCAGCCGCGACGTCGGTATCGCGCGCATGGTCGCCGACCACAGGGCGATGGACTGGGGCGTCAGTTTCGCCAGGGAGTTGAACGAACCGAAAGTAATGCCCTGGTCTGGCCGGGCCGGCCGGGGCCTGACGGCCGGTGACGAAGGGGCCGGATCATACGTGACCCAGCACCGGTCAAGCCGCCATTTGGCTTCGGTCGTGGTTTCGGGGCTGTCGTCCGGGTGCAGGATCCGGTCCGTGATCCAATAATCCATCTCGCGCAGGCCGGTGGTGGCGAAATAGCCCAGATAGGTCGCCTGGACCGGTGCCGCGCGCTCGGCAAAAACGGCAAGGCTATGGCCTGCCGTGTGGCCTGCCAGGTCGATCAGGATGTCGATGTCATCGGCACGAATCCGGGACGTGATCTGCGGTTTCGTCAGGGCCGAGACGTCCACCCATCGATCCGCCAGCTGCTGAATCGCCGCGGTGACGGCATCGGGGCGATCGTGCGTCGAATAGAGGCTGACCTGCACCTGGTCGCGATCGTGGTGCCGAAGCAGCGGCTGGATGAAGTAGCTGACTGCGTGCGCGCAGAAATCATGGGAAACATAGCCGATCTTCAGCCGCCGCCCGGGAGAGCGGTCGCGGTTGAAACTGGTCGCCTTCATCGACGGGCGGGGCAGGCGCTGGTCGCAGATTCGCTCGGCCTCGGCCTGCAGCGCCTCGGGCGTGCCCCAGGCCGTATACCCCAGCGAAAACAGATACGGGCCTGCATCGGCCGACCGCATGTCGGGCCGCTCGAGGATTTCGCGGTATTCCGGGATGGCTTCGTCGGCGCGCCCGGATTGCTGCAACAGCGACGCGACCGACAGCCGGTACTGCATCTCGTGGGGCGCCAGCAACGCCGCCCTCTCGGTGGCTTTCAGGCACGCCCCCTGCCGGCCGAGGGAGATGTAGACGGACGAGACCGACGTGTAGGCGTTGGCGTCCTGCGGGTGCAGGGCCACCATCTGCCGGCCTTGATTCATCGCCTCGGTAAAGTTCTTCTGGCGGACCAGCAGAATCAACAGGTTGCCGCGGACATCCAGGTGCAGCGGATCGGCGGCGACGGCGGCCCGCGCGGCTTTTTCAGCGGCGACGGCATCTCCCGTCAGCATGTGCAGGAGACACAGGTTGTTCATGGCGTCGCTGAAATCCGGCTTCTGGCGCAACGCTTCGCTGTAATGCCGGATTGCCTCGTCGTAGCGTTGCTGGTGCATCACCGCCAGGCCGAGGTTGTTGTGGCCCTCGGGAATCTGCGGCGAACGGGCAAGCATCGCCTTCAGCACGGCTTCGGCTTCGGCAAATTGCCCGGCGCCGATCAGGGCCAGCGCCAGGTCGTTGCGGATGTCGTCGATCTCGGGGCTGAAGCGGATGGCCGCGCGGAAGGCCTGAATCGCGTCCTTGTCCTTGCCCTTTCCCACTTGCCGTAGAAACCGGCCCAGCCGGGCGTTGGTGATGCCGTTGGGAATCAGCCTGGCGGCCTTGCGCAGGGCCGCTTCCGCCTCCTCGTTGCGGCCCAGGGCTGCCAGGGCGTTGCCCAGCCGGAACTGCAGGTCGCCGTCCCGCGGTCGGCGCGCCGCCGCCGCCGAAAGATGGATTACGGCATCGCCGTGCCGGCCCAGATCCGCGGCGACCACACCAAGAGCGCGTGCGATCTGCCAGTCGCCGGGGGCCAGACTCGCGACATTGCGCAGCAGATTTTCCGCTTCGACCAGGCGTCCCTGCCCATAGAGCGCTTCAACCTGTGCGAGGTAGGTTGCAATCATGGAGCTCATCGAACTGTATCGCCCGGTTCAAAAACAGATGTATAAGCTGGATTTAGCTTGGTCGTTGCGCGAGTACAAGCGTCGCAGGCAGGCGGGACGCCCCGCGACTCGGCTGATATTGGCGTCGCGGCGTATACAGCGGCGAATATCCCGTTCAGGGGCTTTATTCTTGCCCGTAGTCTTGGGCGGCTATTCGTCGGATCACCCGCCCAGCCTGTGTTGCAGATTAGCCGCGAGCGGCCGAAAATCTCGTCTGCGCTGGTATGGGCCTCGGTCCGCGTAGTTGCAATCACTCTTCATCTCTCGTATACAGGCGCAAGTCCGCCGGGGCTGCATATGCACAGTGTTCCGGCTGGCATTGCTAGGTTAACCTAAGCTCTAGAGGGAGTTGCAATGACCAACAATCGTTCGCTTTTGACCACTACCGCTCTGTCGGGCGCGCTGGTGGTTGCCGGCGTCGCGCTGCAGACCGGCGTCGCCTCGGCGGCGACTGTCGCTTTCAACGGCAGCGCGAACATCACGTTCGCCACGCAGTCGGTCACCTCGACCGGCGGCCAGATCACCCTGCCGGCCACCTCCGCCGCGGTCGTGACCGTTGGCGCCGGTGAGAGCTGCGGCACGGGTTCGACCGTCACCCTGACTGCCCCGACCGGCGTGACCTTCAACTCGGCCCCCGGCTTCACCGCCGGCGCCGGCACCGCCACTGCCACCGGCTTCAGCTCGGGCGCCTCGAGCGTCACCTACGTCGTCGGCACCGCGGTCACCAACACCACCGTGACCATCGGCGGCACCGCCGGTGCGTTCAACCTGGCGTCGGGCACCACCTTCACCAGCCCGGTCACCGCGAACCGCGTGTTCACGCTGACCAACAACGGCTGCACGGGCTACACCAACCCGACCTTCGCCAACGGCTTCCAGTCGGCGTCGGCGTTTGCCTACACCCCGACCGCGACCAACGCGCAGATCGACACCTCGGCCACCGGCCAGGGCCGTCTGTTCGTGACCTCGGCCACCGCCAGCACCCGCGTTGCTGAAGTTGGCCAGGCGCTGTTCGCCACCAACGCCACGCTGATCAATGCGGCCGGCGGCACCACCTTCGCTCCGGGCACCAACACCGGTAACCTGAGCGTCGCTGGTATCTACGGCCAGCTGAGCCGCGTTTACCTCGCCCCGTCGACCGGTACCTGCCAGACCACCGCTGGCGGCACCCTGCCGACCGGCGCGGTTTCGGGCAGCATCTCGGGCAACACGGCGACCTTCTCGGGTCTGGTCGACAACACGACCTATCGCCTGTGCCTCGAGAACAACGGCTCGACCGTCGTTCAGCAGTCGACCTACATCGGCACCGTGACCGCTTCGTCGCTGGCCGGCTCGGCCACCAGCGCGACCGCGATCGGCACCACCTCGTACTCGGGCACTGGCGTGACGCTGAACTACCTGACCGGTGGTTCGTCGTACCAGTACTTCGTCCGCGTCACCAACCCGAACGCCGCCGTCACCCCGGTGTTCGTCGTCGTGACCAAGGACGATGGCTCGATCTTCTCGGGCTCCGTGACCACGAACCTCGGCGTCAACGCCGCGGCGCTGTACTCGGTCACCGACCTGAACACCGCGACCGGTGCGAACCTGACCGCGGCCGATCGCGCCCGCGTCCAGGTTCTGACCAGCGCTGGCACCAGCGTCGGCGGCATCCTGTACAACACCGCCACCGGTGTCGTCACGCTGTCGAACTAATCAGCTCTGCTGATAAGTGGGGAAGGGGGGCTTCGGCCCCCCTTTTTCTTTGTCGGTGATGTCGGCCGAGAATAGTGGTGCAAACTTGCGCCGCAGCCCTGGCCGCCTGTCGGTCGCGCGGCTTCCTGCGTAATTGACGGTGTGCTTTACCGATGACGATGTCGACGGATCTCGCTGCCGCCTGCGAAGACATCGATCGGCTGCTGGCCGCGCGCCGCGTCGACGAGGCGGCGCAGGCCTGCGACCGGGCGCTGGCACGGTTCGGCGAGGCGGTGCCGCTGTTGATTCTCGCGGCCTCCGTCGTCGAGGCCCGGCAGGGCGCGTCGACCGCGCTGCCGTTCGTCGCGCGGGCCGCGGCCCTCGCCCCTGGTGATGCCGTCACCGGCGAGGCTCATGCCGCGATGCTGGAACGGGCAGGCGAACTGGGCCCGTCCTGCCAGATACGCTTCTCCTATCTGGCGGCCGGCACCGTCTACCCGCCATCCCTGATCGGTCTGGCCCGCGTGCTGCTTGCCGGCAAGGCGACGCTGACCGCCGATCGCATCTACGGCCCGGCCGATTTCATCCGCATCGCCCTGCCGTTCGTCGAGCGGCCCCTGGCCGCGGCGCTGGACCTCGTCAATGCCCTGTGGGCGACCGAACAGGCACCCCAGGCCCTTGCCGTCCTGCGCGACGTGCTGGCGCTGACGCCTGCCGATGCGGAAGCGTGGATGATGTATGCCGCCACGCTGTCATTCCGGAATTCGAGCGCAGCGCGGCCGGCGTTCGACCGGGTGATCGCCCTGAACGGCGACAGCCGCAGCCGGCTGGTGCAGGCAACGCTGGTCGCCCCCGTCCATCACGACAATGCAGCCATGCTCGCGGCCCGCGAAACGGTTTCGCGATCGTTTGATCAACTGCTGGCAGACCCCGGCCTGCGCGTCGATTTCAGCCGGGATATCAGCAATTTCCCGATAAGCCTGTTCAACTTCGCGTTTCACGGGGCGGATGAGCGCCCGCTGATGGAGAAGATGGCGGCGGTCTTCCGCCATGCCGATCCCGGCTTGTGCTGGACGGCGCCGCATGTCGGCGCCCTGCGGGGCAAAGGCGATCTCATCCGGATCGGGGTGGTGGGGTCGTTCGGGACGCTGTCGATCTATCTGACCACGGCATTTCTGTTCGAACGGTTCGACCGCACGGCCTTCTCGCTGACCTTCTATACGACCGACGCCCTGGGTGACGAGATGGCGGCCCACGGCATCGCGGTCACACGGCTGCCGCCGGTCCTGGCCGAGGCGCGCCGGATCGTCGCCGCCGACCGGAACGACGTGCTGGTCTACAATGAAGTGTTCATGAACCACTTCTATTACCTGATGGCCTTTGCCCGGCTGGCCCCGGTTCAGGCGCTGCGGGCCGGCCATCCGGTGACCAGCGGCCTGGACAGTATCGATTACTTCATTTCCGCAAGGACGATCGAACGGGAAGGGGCGCAGGCGGACTACACCGAAACCCTGCTGATGCTGCGCGAACAATGCACGATCTATCCCCGGGCCACTCCGGAGGTCGCTGCCCTCGATTTCCGTGACTTCGGTATTCCCGCCGACCGCCACGTCTATCTGTGCAGCCAGACCTGGTACAAGATGCACCCCGATTTCGACGCGGTGCTGGCGCGCATCCTGGCCGGCGATCCCGCCGGCGTCCTGGTGTTGTTCGAGAACGACTTCCCCGCCCGCACCGCCATCGTCGAGCCGCGGCTGAGGGCGGCGCTGGGTCCCGATGCATCCCGGCTGCATATCCTGCCGCGCCAGCCGCTGCCGCGTTATCTGGCCTTGATCACGAATGCGGCGGTCATGCTGGACAGCTATCATTTCGGCGCCGGCAACACCTGCTATCAGGCATTCCAGCTTGGTGTTCCCCTCGTCACCAAGCCCACCGCGTACATGCGCGGGCGCGGCACCTATGGCCTTTACCAGCTCATGGCGTTCGAAGAGCTGGTCGCCTGGACCGACGACGATTATGTCGACCTGGCGTTGCGCGTCGCGCGGGATGCCGATTTCCGCGCGCGCTGTCGGGCAGAGATCCTGCAGCGCAGCGGCCGCATCTTCGACCGTTTTGAAATCGCCAGCGAATACGAGGCGATGTTTCGGGCGATGGCCACCGGGGCCAGCCTGGCGGCTTGGCGTTAGGTCGGCGCGGCCGTGTTCAGGTCGTCGAGATAGCCGCGGACCGCCTGGGGCGTGTTCCACATCAGCACGTCCAGTATCGATAGCCGTTCGACAAAATCATAGCGTCCGCAGGCATAGCGGAAATCGGCGACCTCGGTGAAGGACAGGCGGATGCCGCGTGCGGCAAAGGCCGCCGCGTCGAACAGGCCGCGCCCGTTCGGCGGGTTGACATAATGATCGGCCCCCAGCGCGGTGCTGATTTCCAACGCCCATTGTCCGGCATGGTCGATCGGCGGCAACACGATGTCCGACTGCGACAGGATGACCGGGTCGAAACGGATGCCGAGATAGGCGCAGGTCGCGGCCAGGCCGGCGACGTTCAGATCGCGCAGCAAGCCCTGGTCGAAGCCGCGGAAGCTGTCCTCGATCAACCCACGCACGGCCTCGTAATGCGGGGCGCGGCCGCGGCGGTAATGCTCGATCTGGCCCAGCATCTTGCGCCGCGCCGCCTGGCCGTCGATCACCCGCACCGCGTCCAGCCGGTTGCCCTCGGTCCTGCGGTCCACCGGTACGCCGACATACTGCCAGCCCGTGGTCGGGTGCAGGATCCGGTTGCGGTTCATCCAGCTGCGCGGCGCATATTTCACCACGTCGAAGACGACCCACCGGTCGGATCGGTTGATCAGATCGAAGTAGCCGAGATAGGGAAAGAAATAGGGCTGCATCGCGCCCAGTATCATGGCCGTGCCTCCAATCCTGCCCTGATCCGCCGGGCGGCGAGCGCCACCCCGCGGATGAAGGCGCCGACGGCGGCGGCTTCTGCAGGCGAATGGCCGATCGCCACCTCGAACAGCACAGCCCGTGCCCGGACGGCGCCGGGATAGGCGTGTGGGTCGACCGCCGCAGCCCATTCCAGGCCGCCGCAGGGCAGGCCCTCCGCCTTCAGGATCCGGCAGTAATCAGCCGCGTCGAGGTCATGGCCTTCGGCCACCCGCAGCCGGCAGGCGGCCCGTGGCAGCGTGCGATCCACGGCGGCCATCGGTTGCAGCCCCACATCCGGCCCCAGCGCCCCGGCAAAGGCCGCCAGGCATGCGCGTCCATCCATGCCCTGGCTGCGCAGTTCGGCGAGGCCGGCAAGGGCCACCGCGGCCTGGCCTTCGCTCATCTTGCCATTCAGCCGCAGGCCGATCGGTTGGGGCGTGGGGTGAAAGGCGCGGCGCGCCTTCAAGTCGGCGGCCAGCCGGTCATCGTCGGTGGTGATGCAGGCACCGCCCGCAGTCGATATTCCGCCCGGCAGGTCCAGCAGATGCACCGTGGCGGCGGGGTGCAGCGTCGGGCCATCGAACAGCCGTGCCAGGGCGCCGTCGTCGGATGACACATCGCCGTATGCCGGCGTCAGGCCAGTCCAGACCGTCATGGCCGCAAGGCTGCGCGGCCCCAGGACAGGCAGCGCCAGCGGGGACACGAGGCCCAGCGCCTTGCCCAGGATCAGCCAGGCGGCGGCCGGGTTGGCGGTACAGATCGCGTGGCGGGTTCCCGTCACCTCGGCCAGCGATCGGTCCAGCCGCTGCACTAGCGGGCCGTTATTGGCGAAATAGCGCCGGTCGAAAACGTCCCTCAGTCCGTCGGCAATCGCCTGCCGACGATGCGGGCTGCCGGTACCGATGGCGCGCAGGGCCGGCACGCCGCCGAACAGGGCGAGCTCGCCGATGTCGCGGCTCATCGTCCGGCCTCGTCCAGTCGCGCGGCGATCTCGTCCCCATGTGCCGCTATCAGATGCAGCAGCGCCGCGAGATCTTCGACATCGCCATCCGACACCAGGTCGCCCGAGGGTAATTGCAGCAGGCAGCTTGCCAGGTGGTCGGTAACCGGCAACTCGACATCACCGCAGCCGGGGGGGCAGTGTACCGAGCGGTGCAGCGGCGGGCTGTAATAGGGGTGAATGTTCGCTCCCTCGGCGCGGAGCAGCGCCACGGTACGGTCGCGGTCCAGCGGCCAGTCCGCGCCGATCCGGCCGACCACCAGCAGGTGATTATACCTTTCCCGCGGTTCGTCGTGGCGTTCGACCACGTCGAAACCCGCAAGGTCGGCCGTCAGGCGACGATACGTCCTGTAGCGTTCCTCGTTGCGCGCGATGACCTGATCGAGATCGTCGAGGCTGGCCAGCGCCATCGCCGCGTGCAGCGGGTCTAGGCCGACATCGAGGCCGGCCGGGCCAGCCGCGTGGCGCAGCGCGCGGGCCAGGGCGGCATCACTTGTCGTGACGTAGCCGCCTTCAAAGCCGTTGAGCAGCTTGGTCGCATGCAGGCTGTAGACTTCGGCCTGTCCGAAGGCGCCGAGGAGGCGCCCGCGATGGGTGCAGCCCAGCGCATAGACGGAATCGAAGAAGATCGGAATGCCGGCATCCCGGGCGACGGTGCAAAGCCCGTCGATATCGCCGGGATGATGCGCGTTGCAGACGGCAAGGATCGAGGTGGTATGCGCGTCGATCGCGGCAGCGACCCGGGCGGGGTCGAGGCCGTGGCTGGTCCTGTCGACGTCGCAGAACCTGGGCGTCTGACCGGCCCAGACCCCGAAATGCGGCAGGCCGCGGAATGTGAAGGACGGCATGATCACATTGCCGGCGCGCCCGGCGGCGAAATGGCGCATCAGCAGCATGATCGCAAAGCCGGCATTGGCCATCGCGATGCAGTGGTCGACGCCGTGATAAGCGGCCAGGCGGCATTCCAGTTCCCGGATCGCGTCAGGTATCGCGGTGCCGTTCGCGAACGTCAGGAACCTGTCGATGTCGGGGACTGCAAGCTGTCCGATCGGACGAGGGGTGGAAAACAGCGGAATACCGCCGAACAGCCCCAGGTCGTCTACGTTTTTCTTCATGCTCTTAATTTGCACGATTTTCGCGGAAAAGTTGCAGAAAACTTGACCGGGCAGGGATCCCGAAGGTAGGCGTCACGTTGTCGATCACGACCATGAATGATCGATGCGCGAACTTTCTGCGGGTTCCATGATTTCCCACTCACGTCGCTGTTACCTTCATATAGGGGTGCCGAAAACCGGTACCACGATGCTGCAGAAATTCCTGTACCAGCATCGTGCCGCCCTCAGGGCGCGCGGTTTGTTGTATCCCGAGGTCAGCCTGCGCGGCTACGGTCACCACGATATCGCGTTCATGGTATCGGATGCCTACCCCGAATGGGCGACGCGACCGAGCCAGTCCTTAAGTATGGATATGCTGGCAGCCCAGCTGCATGAAGCCGTATCCGAGTATGACGGCGACGTACTTCTTTCGTCTGAAAATTTTTATCTCTACCCAGATCCGAAGCGGCTTCAGGTATTCCTCTATCAGGCTGGCCTAGGTAGGCATGAGATCCTACCCATCGTCTACCTGCGCCGACAGGACGAGGCCATCGACTCCTGGTACAACCAGGCGATAAAGGCGCAAGGCGCCACCGAAGGGGTGGCAGATTTCGTCCGGCGATGGGATGGCCTTTGGGACTATGAGGCGCAACTCGGCCAATGGGCGGCGACCTTCGGGAAAGGCGCATTATGTGTGCGCGCCTATGATCCGCGGCGTTTTGGAACCACGCCGCTGCTAGACGATTTCTTCGGGGTGACAGGGACTCCGATAAACGATCTGGCCGCCCCGGCGGAACGGGTGAATGCCGGATTGAATCGCGAAATGGTCGAGTTCCAGCGGCTGCTGAACGCGTTGCCGCTGACGCCACAGGATAAGAGATTGTTCCACCATAAGTTGATAGACCTGAGCGTCGGAACGGAAGGCAGCGGCTTGTTCGATGAAGGGCCGCTGCTGGATGCAGACTGTCGGAAAGCCATCATGGACAGGTACAGGGCCGGGAACGCCGCGGTGACGGCGTCATATTTGGCGGGCGATGCCTTCCTGTTGGACGAAGGTCTGCCGGCTGCAGGCGCGGCACGCAGCGCCGAGGGGCTTTCGACCGAGACGCTGGCCCGCATCATGGGCTGGCTGATGATCAAAGCCGAGCGCTGACGGGATCGGGAGCGGCCTCCGATGAGCGACAGCAGGCTATACCGCTACTTTCAGGAAAAGGCCGTCAACAGCGACGCGCACGACTATTGGGGCCAGGTCGGCCGCACGGTCGGGGGTAAGGCGGTCGACGAAAGCCAGATCGCCTTGATCGTCGAGGCGGTGGCGAAAGGCCTCGATCTTGCGGCCGGAGACGTGCTGCTCGACCTCGGCTGCGGGAACGGGGCGCTGACCGATCGATTTTTTGCCCGGTGTGGTGGCGGCCTCGGGATCGACTTGTCCGATAACCTGATCGCGATCGCCAACCGGGCGTTTGCCGTTCCGCCGCATCGTGCGTACCAGGCGGGCGATGCGCTGGAGCTTGTCGAAACGCTCGATGGGCCGGAACGCTTCACCAAGGGGCTTTGCTACGGTTCGTTCATGTATTTCGACGACCAGGCGGCAATCCGCCTGCTGACCACGCTGCGGCAGCGTTGCGCCGCGATGTCGCGGCTCTACCTGGGCAACATACCCGACAGCGATCGCATGGCGCCTTTCAGGCAGCGCGACGATTATCGGCCCGGCATGGAAACCGATCCCCAATCCCCGATCGGCATCTGGCGCACCCGCGAGCAAATCTCGGCGCTGGCGGCAGCAGCGGGCTGGAAGGCGTCGTTTGACCAGATGCCGGACGGGTTTTATGCCGCCACCTACCGCTTCGACGCGATCCTGGCACCTGCCGGGGGCGGACAATGATGCGTGATCCCGGCATCATCCCTGTGATGGTGCCGCGGCTGCCGTCGGCGGATGCCGTGATGCCCTTCATGCGGCGGATCGATCAGGCACGCTGGTACTCCAATTTCGGTCCGCTGGCCGCCGAACTGAACACCGGACTTGCCGATCTGCTGGGGGGCGGTGACGGACAGATAGAGTGCTTTACCAGCGGTACGGCGGGGTTGACCGTCGCCCTGCAGGCCGTGACCGGCGGCCGGGCGGGTTTGTGTGTCATGCCGGCCTTCACCTTCTGCGCGACGGCGGCCGCGGCGATAGCGGCGGGACTGACCCCGTGGTTTGTCGATATCACGCGGCAGGACTGCGCGATCACCCCCGGGCACGTAGAGGCACTGTTGCCGGATCTGCCCGGGCCGGTGGCCGCCGTGATGCCGGTCGCGCCGTTCGGTGCGCCACTGGACATCGCTGCCTGGGATGACTTCACCCTGCGGACGGGCGTTCCCGTGGTCGTCGACGCGGCGGCAGCCATCGATCGCGTCCGTCCCGGGCGCAGCCTGACGATGGTCAGCCTGCATGCGACCAAGCCCCTCGGGGTGGGCGAGGGCGGCCTGCTCGTCTCGACCGACGCGGGCCTGATCCGTCAGGCGCGCGAATGGGGCAATTTCGGCTTTGCCAATTCACGATCCAGCAAGGTGGCCGGCGGCAATGCCAAGATCGACGAATACCGTGCGGCACTCGGTCTTGCGGCCCTTGCGCAGTGGGCGGCGACGCGCCGGGACTACATGACGGTATCCACCGGGTATCATCGCCGGCTGGCCGACAATCCCCGCATCCGGTTTCTGCCGGGTTTCGATCCTCATGCCGTCGTCGGGACGCTGAATGTCGAACTGGATGTTCCCGCCGTGCCGGTCATGGCGCGGATGCGGACGCTGGGGGTGGATACCCGTCAGTGGTGGGGCCAGGGCCTGCATCTCGAGCCAGCCTATGCGGAATGCGGGCGAGGCGATCTCGGCGTGACCGACGACCTCGCGCCGCGGATTATCGGCCTGCCGTGTTATCGCGATCTGTCCGAGGCCGAGATCGATACCGTTTGCCGTGCCTTGCTGGTCGCCATCGGCTGATCGCCGGCCTTACCCGAACCGCTTATCCGCTACGAACGGATTGGTCTGCCGTTCATGCCCGAAGGTCGATACCGGCCCGTGGCCCGGCACGAAGGTGACGTCGTCGCCCAGCGGAAACAGCCGGTCGCGGATGGACGAGATCAGCGCGGCGTGATCGCCGCGGGGAAAGTCGGTGCGGCCGATCGAACCCTGGAACAGCACGTCGCCGACCAGGGCCAGGTTGTTGGCGCGGCTGAAGAACACGACATGGCCCGGGGTGTGGCCGGGGCAATGCAGCACTTCAAGCGTTTCCTTGCCGACCGTCACGGTGTCGCCATGCTCCAGCCAGCGGTT
>Ga0206117_100750_pt1 | contig 25500 bp, 20 predicted proteins | sample 3A5Ametagenome_FD_177997 | JGI IMG/M metagenome (GOLD analysis project Ga0206117, IMG submission 177997) | Enriched microbial communities from leaf-cutter ant dump, University of Wisconsin, Madison, United States - 3A5A | ecosystem: Environmental > Terrestrial > Nest > Insects nest > Nest dump... | reverse complement strand
CGGATCGGTCGCGACGGCGCGGCCCAATGCGTGGAAACCGTCGGCCGGCGATCCCGCCTCGGCCAGCGCGGCGCCCAGGTCGGTCCAGGCCTCGGCATAGGCGGGGGCATAGATCAGCGCCAGGACGTATCCCGCCTGTGCGCCGGCATTGTCGCCGATCTGGCGCAGCAGGTTGGCGTGGTCGAGGCGCACTTCCGTCAGGTCGGGTTTCAGCGTCGCGGCGCGGGCCAGCAGGCGGGTGGCGACGGCGCCGTCGCCGCGCTTGACCGCCAGCCCCGCCAGTTCGGCGAAACCGTCGCTGGCGGGATCGCAGATCAGCGCCGCGCGGAAGGCGGCCAGGGCCGCGCGCGTCTGGCCGGTTTCCAGGAACCATTGCCCCAGGGCGTGGTGCAGGATCGCCTCGTCGGGGAATCGCAGCAGGGCCTGCTGATAGGCGGCGGCCGCGGTTTCCCGCCTGCCGCCCTCGCGCGCGATCACGCCCTGCATCAGGTAGAGGTCGAGGCGGTCGGGATTGGCATGGATCAGCTTGCGCACCTCGGCCTCGGCGCGGCGGAAATCGCCGGCGGCCAGGTGTTCCAGCAGGGCGTCTTCACCGCTCATCGGCGTGCTCCCACAGCGGCCAGGCCGGCGATCCCCAGGATCAGCCAGCCGAATATCAGCATCGTGCCGCCGGTCGGCGCCAGCGTCGCGGGCTTGCCGAACAGGGCGGTGGCATAGACGGCATAGGCGAACAGCGTCAGGCCGATGGCGAAGGCCAGCATGGCGATCTGGCCCAGCCGGCGCGACACCTTGCCCGGCCAGCGCGGCGCCAGGGCGGCCAGGGCGACGATCGCCAGGGCGTGGAACAATTGCTGCAGGCTGGCGGTGACGACCTGGCCCGCGGCATGCGGATCGGCGACACCATGGGTGGCATAGGCCGCCGCGGCGACAGCCACTGCGCCGTTGATGCCCGCATAGGCGACGGCCAGCGCCGCCCACCTGCCGATATGCGTCATGTCAGACCCCTTCACACATGCGGCCGACGTCATCCCGGCGAAGGCCGGGATCCAGGGCAAGGGGCGTCGCAGTCTGCACTGCGCTTTCCCTGGGTCCCGGCCTTCGCCGGGACGACGATCGGTTCTTCAAATGCCGATCACGAACTTGAGCAACCCCCTGGGTTCGCGCCCGGGGCGACGAACTGGGGTGGGACTTAGACCAGCCCCACGGCCCTGGCAAGCAGGCAGGCTGGCTCAGGCCGCTGCGGCCAGCACCGTTTCGGCATGGTGGCAGGCCACCGCGCGGCCCTCGACCTGGCGCAGTTCGGGCCGGTCGCGCATGCACAGCTCGGTCGCAAAGGTGCAGCGCTGGTGGAAGGCACAGCCGGGCGGCGGACGCAGGGGCGAGGGCAGTTCGCCCGACAGCGTCTTGCGCGGGGTCTTGTCGCCGGTCTGGATGCGCGGCCGGCTGCCCAGCAGCGCCCGGGTATAGGGATGGGCGGGGCGGTCGAACAACAGGCTGGTCTCGCCATGTTCGACGGGGCGGCCCAGATACATCACCATCACCTCGTCGGCGATGTGGTGGACCACGCCCAGGTCGTGGCTGACGAAGACATAGGCCAGCTGCAATTCGTCCTGCAGGTCCATCAGCAGGTTGAGGATCTGGCCCTGGATCGAGATGTCCAGCGCCGAGACCGGCTCGTCGGCGATGACGACCCGCGGGTTCAGCATCAGCGCGCGGGCGATGGCGATGCGCTGGCGCTGGCCGCCCGAGAACATGTGGGGATAGCGCCCGTAGGCTTCGGGGCGCAGGCCGACACGGGCCAGGATGGCGCGCGCCGCCTCGGCCCGCGCCTCGCGGCTGAGGTCGGTATTGATTTCCAGCGGTTCTTCCAGGATGCGGCCGACGGTATGGCGCGGGTTCAGCGAGCCATAGGGGTTCTGGAACACCATCTGCACCGCGCGGCGCAGCTTGACCCGGCGGTCGGGTTCCTGGGCCAGGGTCGGCAGGCCGTCGATCAGCAATTCGCCGTCGGTCGGCTGTTCCAGCATCGCCAGCACGCGGGCGAGCGATGACTTGCCGCAGCCCGATTCCCCGACGATGGCCAGCGTCTTGCCGGCCTCCAGCGTGAAGGAGACGCCGTCGACCGCCCGCACCACGGCGGGCTTGGCCAGCATGCCCTTCCTGACCTCGTAATAGCGGCGGACGCCCTTGGCTTCCATGACAACGGTCATGCCGCAACTCCTTCCGGGCGGCCGCTGTCGTCCAGCGGATAGAAACAGCGGGCAAGCCCCTCGGGATCGCGATACAGCGCGGGCCGTTCACCGCGGCAGCGATCGGTGGCATAGGCGCAGCGCGGGCTGAACAGGCAGCCGACCGGGCGGTCGCCGATGCCCGGCACCAGGCCCGGAATGGTCGCAAGCCTGGCCCGCCGCTCGGCATGTTCGGGCAGCGACGACAGCAGGGCGGCGGTATAGGGATGGCGCGGCCGGGTGAACAATTCGTCGGCCGAGCGCGTCTCGACCAGCTGGCCGGCATACATCACCTGCACGCGCTGGGCGGTTTCCGACACCACCGCCATGTCGTGGGTGATCAGCACCATCGCCATGTTGTGCTGGCGCTGCAGCCGCGTCAGCAGTTCCAGGATCTGGGCCTGGATGGTGACGTCCAGCGCCGTCGTGGGTTCGTCGGCGATCAACAGGCGCGGCTGGCAGGCGATCGCCATGGCGATCATCACGCGCTGGTTCATGCCGCCCGACAGCTGGTGCGGGAACGCGTTCAGCCGGGCGCCGGGATCGGGGATGCCGACCAGGGTCAGCAATTCCACCGCGCGATCGCGCCGCCATTTGCGCGTGCCGCCCATATGTTCCTTCAGCGCCTCGACGATCTGGAAGCCGACGGTGAAGCAGGGATTCAGGCTGGTGGTCGGTTCCTGGAAGATCATCGCGACATCCTTGCCCACCAGCTTGCGCCGCTGGCGCGGGGTCAAGGTCAGCAGGTCGGTGCCGGCAAAGGCCAGGCGGTCGGCGGTCAATTTGGCGTTCGAGCCCAATAGGCCCATCAGCGCCAGCATCGACACCGACTTGCCCGAGCCGGATTCGCCGACCACGCCCAGCACCTCGCCCTCGGCGACATCCATGTCGACATGGTCGACGGCGCGCAGCGTCCCGCGCGAGGTGGCGAATTCGACCGTCAGGCCGCGGATTTCGAGCAGGGCGGGCATCAGCGCTTCAACTTCGGATCGAGGGCGTCGCGCAGGCCGTCACCCATCAGGTTGAAGGCCAGCACGGTCAGCAGGATGGCAAGGCCGGGGAAGGTCACGACCCACCAGGCGCGCTGCACGAATTGCAGCGAGCCTGCCAGCATCGTGCCCCATTCCGGCGTCGGCGGCTGGGCGCCGAGGCCCAGGAAGCCCAGCGCCGCGGCGTCGAGGATCGCGTTCGAAAACCCGAGCGTCGCCTGCACGATCAGGGGCGCCATGCAGTTGGGCAGGACCGTGCGGAACATCAGGCGCAGCGTGCCCGCGCCGGCAATCCGCGCCGACGAGACATATTCGCGGGTCAGTTCCGACATCGCCGAGGCGCGTGCCAGCCGGGTGAAATGCGGCAGCGACACGATCGAGACGGCGATCATCGCGTTGAACAGCCCCGGCCCCAGGATGGCGACGATGACGATCGCCAGCAGCAGCGACGGCAGCGCCAGCATGATGTCCATCAGGCGCATGATCAGGATTTCGACCGTGCCCCGGGCGAACGCGGCGGTCAGCCCCAGCACCACGCCGAAGCCCAGCGACAGGAAGACGACGATGAAGCCGATGATCATCGACAGCCGCGCGCCATAGATCAGGCGCGACAGGATGTCGCGGCCGATGTCGTCGGTGCCCAGGATGAAGCGCCACGACCCGCCCTCCTGCCAGGCCGGCGGCACCAGCAGCGCCTCGCGGAACTGGACGATCGGCGAATGCGGCGCCAGTACGTCGGCCAGGATCGCCGTCAGCACCAGGCAGACGATGAAATACATGCCGACCATCGCCCCCTTGTTCTGGCGGAAATGCAGCCAGACTTCGCGGGCAGGGGTCAGCGGCGCCGAGACCGGTTCGGTCTGGGGCGTCGGGGTGGCGGCGGCTTCCGACATGATGGGGTCTCTTTACTCAGCGCCGGATGCGCGGGTTGAGCATGCCGTAGAGCACGTCCACGGCGAGATTGACGAGCATGACCAGCGACGCCACCAGAAGGACGCCGCCCTGCAGCACCGGATAATCGCGGCGGTTGATCGCCTCGATCAGCCAGGAGGCGACGCCCGGCCAGGCGAAGATGCTCTCGGTCAGGATGGCGCCGCCCAGGAGCGAGCCGACCTGCAGGCCGATGACGGTGACGACCGGGATCATGGCGTTGCGCAGGCCGTGGATGCCGATGACGCGGAACGACGACAGGCCCTTGGCCCGCGCGGTGCGAATATAGTCCTCGTTCAGGACTTCCAGCATCGACGAGCGGGTCATGCGCGCGACGACGGCCAGCGGAATGGTGCCCAGGACGATCGTCGGCAGGATCAGGTGGCGCAGCGCCGACAGGAAGGCGCCCTTTTCATCCGACAGCAGGCTGTCGATCAGCATGAAGCCGGTGACGGGTTCGATGTAATAAAGCGCCGCCAGCCGCCCCGAAACCGGCGTCCAGCCCAGCTGGACCGAGAACAGCAGGATCAGCAGCAGGCCCCACCAGAAGATCGGCATCGAAAAGCCGGTCAGCGAGGTCGACATCAGCGCGTGATCGAAGATCGAGCCGCGCTTGACCGCGGCCAGCACGCCGGCCGGCAGGCCGAACAGGATGGCGAAGATCATCGCGCACAGCCCCAGTTCGACCGTCGCCGGGAACAGCGCCAGGAACTCGGACAGCACGGGATTCTTGGTCGAGATCGAGACGCCCAGGTCGCCGCGGGCGACATGCGACAGATAGTCGACGAACTGGACGTAGAGCGGCTGGTCCAGGCCCATTTCGGCGCGCAGTTGCGCCAGCCGTTCGGGCGCGATGCCGCGTTCCCCGAAGCGCACTTCGATGGGATCGCCCGGCACCAGCCTGATCAGCAGGAAAGATAGCAGCAGGATGCCGATAAAGGTCGGCACGACCAGTGCTATGCGAGTAAGGATGAAGCGCAGCATAGTGTTAAGCAAAACCCCGGCGGCCGTTTTGTGGCCGCCGGGGTTAAGCGATTTACTGCTTCAAGTCAACGCCGTCGAACTGGTGACGACCGAACGGGCTGACGCGGAAGTCTACGACTTCCTTGCGCACAGGCTTGTAGACCACCGAATGCGCGATGGTGAACCAGGGGGCTTCTTCCTTGAAGATCACCTGGGCCTGTTCGTACAGTTTGGTGCGCTCGGCCACGTCGGCGGTCCGCTTGGCCGAAACCAGCAGGTCGTCGAAGGGCTTGTAGCACCACTTGGCGATGTTCGACCCGCCCGGACGGGCGGCCGAGCAGCCGAGCAGGACGTACAGGAAGTTGTCGGGATCGCCGTTGTCGCCGGTCCAGCCCAGCTGGGCCATCTGGTGTTCGCCGGCCTGGGCGCGCTTGCGATACTCGCCCCACTCGAACGAGACGATCTTGGCCTTGACGCCGACCTTGGCCAGATCCGCCTGCATCATCTCGGCGATGCGCTGGGCGTTCGGGTTGTAGGGGCGCTGGACCGGCATGGCCCACAGGTCGGTCTCGAAGCCGTTCGGATAGCCGGCCTCGGCCAGCAGCTTCTTGGCTTCGTCGACGTTGAAGGCGTCGTCCTTGACGTTCTTGTTGTAGGACCACAGGGTCGGCGGGATCGGGTTGATCGCCGGCACGCCCGCGCCCTGGTAGACGGCGTCGACGATGGCCTTCTTGTCGATGGCCATGTTCAGGGCCTTGCGGACCCGCTTGTCGTCGAACGGCTTCTTGGTGACGTTATAGGCGAGGTAGCCGATGTTCAGGCCTTCCTGGGACATCAGGTTGATGTCCTTGTCCTCGCGCATCTTGGGCAGGTCGGCGGGGTTCGGATAGGGCATGACGTGGCATTCGCCCGCCTTGACCTTGGCATAACGGACCGCCGGGTCCTTGGTGATCGAGAACACCAGCTGGTCCAGCGGCGGACGGCCGCCCCAGTACTGGTCGTTGGCGCGATACCGGATCAGCGCGTCCTTCTGGTACTGCACGAAGGTGAACGGGCCGGTGCCGATCGGCTCCTGGTCGATCTTCTCGGGCGTGCCCTTCTTCATCAGCACGTCGCCGTATTCGGCCGACAGGATCTGGGCGAAGTCCATCGCCATGTTGGCGATGAAGGGCGCCTCGGCCTCGTTCAGCTCGAACTTGACGGTGTAGTCGTCGACCTTCTCGATCGACTTCAGCAGCGTCGGCATGGCCATGTCGCCGAAGTAGTCGTACGACCCGCCCGACACCTTGTGGTAGGGGTGATCCGCCTTCCACATGCGGTTGAACGAGAACAGGATGTCGTCGGCGTTGAAGTCGCGCGTCGGCTTGAAGTTGGCGTTCGAATGCCACTTCACGTTCTTGCGCAGCTTGAAGGTATAGGTCTTGCCGTCTTCCGAGACGGTCCAGGATTCGGCCAGGCCGGGAATGACCTTGGTCGACCCGCGCTCGAACTCGACGATGCCGTTATAGACGGGCTTGGCCGCGTCGAACGACGTGCCGGTCGTGTTGATCTGCGGGTTGAAATTCTCCGGGCTGCCTTCCGAGCAGTAGACCAGCGTGCCCTTGGCGGCCGCCGGACCAGCCATGACGAGCGCGCCGAGCGCGACCGTGGCAAGGAGAGGGAGAGTACGGTTCAAAGGTGCCTCCTCGAATGTTTTGTTTAGTTCCCCGTAGCCGCCCGTGGATGACTGCCCGGGCGTTGGTGCTAGGTCGGGATTCATAGACCGACGGATAGGGCGCGGCAAAAGGAAAATGCGGCAAAACGGTGTCAAATCGGGTTGGCCATACGCTTCCCCTATGACTCCCAGGATGTGGTATAGCGGTAGCGAGCGGATCGGCGCGATCGACCAAGTCGGGCGCGAACGAGACTTGCGCCTATCCTTGGCCGCGAAGACGGTTTCGGCATCTATCGGACGCCATCTGCGCAATTTTCTCGCAGTACTGCTCGTTTGTTGGGCTGGCCGGTCAGCGTGAAAATCGGGTCGACAGGATGATCGACGACGTCGTGCGCTCGATGCCGGCCATGCCGCCGATCTCGTCCAGCACGCGGTCGATGGCCGGCAGGTCGCTGGCCGCGATTTCGGCGATCAGGTCATGGGCGCCCGACACCGACGACAGCCGGCGCACCTCGGGCAGCTTCTTCAGCCCGGCGACGACCTGGGCTTCCAGCTTGGGCCGCACCGTCATCAGGACATGCGCCCGCACCCGCCCGGCCTCGTCGTCGACGCCCAGCCGCACGGCATAGCCTGAAATCACCCCGTCGCGTTCCAGCCGGGCCAGCCGGTCCTGCACCGTCGACCGGGCGATGCCCAATTGCCGCGCCAGCGTCGCCACCGGCAGGCGGGCATTGGCCTGCAGCAGGGCGATCAGCTGCCGGTCCTGCGCATCGATCCGTTGTTCTGCCGCCATTGCCCGTCATTCCGCCGGAAATTAACGCTGATCCCGGCATATTGCCCGGTTTTTTCCGGCCGTGCCAGGGGCCAGGGTGGGGCGGGAACATCAATCTTTTCAGGAGCGTAGCGTCATGAAGGTCATGCTGGTCGGGTCGGGCAATATCGGGGCGATGATCGTCGAGATGCTGATGGGGTCGGGCGACTATCAGGTCACCCTGGCCGATCGCACGCCCGAACTGCTGGCCCGCGTCAACCGCGAGGGGCTGGAAAAGGTCGTCGTCGATGCCGAGGACACCGACGCGGTGGCCCGGGCCCTGAAGGGCCACGACGCCGTGATCTCGGCCGCGCCCTATACGCTGACGCCGTCGATCGCCGGGGCGGCGCGCAAGGCGGGCGTGCATTATTTCGACCTGACCGAGGATGTCGCCGCGACCCGTGTGGTCAAGGGCCTGGCCGCCGGCGCGTCGTCGGCCTTCGTGCCGCAATGCGGCCTGGCGCCGGGCTTCATCTCGATCGCCGCCCACGATCTGGCCAAACGCTTCGACAGCCTGACCGACCTGCATATGCGCGTCGGCGCCCTGCCGCTTTATCCGACCAACGGCCTCAAATACAACCTGACCTGGTCGACCGACGGCCTGATCAACGAATACTGCAACCCCTGCGAGGCGATCGTCGACGGCCAGATGCGCGAAGTGCTGCCGCTGGAAGGGCTCGAGCATTTCTCGCTCGACGGGCTCGACTACGAGGCGTTCAACACCTCAGGCGGGCTGGGCACGCTGTGCGAAACGCTTGAAGGCCGCGTCGGCAGCCTCGACTACAAGACCGTGCGTTATCCCGGCCATCGCGAAATCGTCAAGCTGCTGGTCCAGGACCTGGGCCTGGGCAAGCGCCGCCCGATCCTCAAGGACATCCTGGAAAACGCCATTCCGATGACCCTGCAGGACGTGGTGCTGGTGTTCGTCACCGCCTCGGGCCAGCGCGACGGCCGCCTGACCCAGGACACCTTCGTGCGCAAGGTCTATGCCAAGGAAATCGGCGGCCGGGTGTGGAGCGCGATCCAGGTGACGACCGCCGCCGGCATCTGCGCGATGGTCGACCTGATGCGCGAAGGGCGGTTGCCGAACAAGGGTTTCGTGCGCCAGGAACAGGCCGATCTTGCCGATATCCTTGCCAACCGCTTCGGCCGGCATTACGCCTGAGCGCATAATCTTCACTTCAGGAGTGCGCGCCCGTGTCGACCCTTTCCGACATCGCCGCGAAGCTGGGACTTGGCCCCGACTTCGCCACCGCCGGCAACCGCGCCGTCATCTCGCCCATCACGGGCGAGGTGATCGGCCATGTCGCCGATGACGACGCCCAGGGCGTCGAGGCCAAGATCGCCGCATCCGTCGCGGCGTTCGAAGCCTGGCGCGCCGTGCCCGCCCCCCGCCGCGGCGAACTGGTCCGCCGGCTGGGCGAGCGCCTGCGCGAGGCCAAGGATGCGCTGGGTGCGCTGGTCACGCTCGAGGCCGGCAAGATCGTCCAGGAAGGCCTGGGCGAAGTGCAGGAAATGATCGACATCTGCGACTTTGCCGTCGGTCTGTCGCGCCAGCTTTACGGCCTGACCATCGCCAGCGAGCGGCCGGGCCATGCGATGCGCGAAAACTGGCTGCCGCTGGGGCCGGTCGCCGTCATCACCGCGTTCAACTTCCCCGTCGCGGTGTGGTCGTGGAATGCGGCGCTGGCCCTGGTCTGCGGTGATTCCGTGATCTGGAAGCCGTCGGAAAAGACCCCGCTGACCGCGCTGGCCGTGCAGGCGCTGTTCGAGCAGGTCGCCGCCGACTTCCCCGAGGCGCCCAAGGGCCTTGCCAGCCTGGTGATCGGCGATGCCGCCATCGGCGCCCAACTGGCCCGCGACGAACGCATCCCGCTGGTCTCGGCCACCGGTTCGACCCGCATGGGCCGTGCCGTCGCCCCGATCGTGGCCGAGCGTTTCGGCCGCAGCCTGCTGGAACTGGGCGGCAACAACGCGATGATCGTGACGCCGTCGGCCGACCTGGAACTGGCGGTGCGCGCGATCCTGTTCGCCGCCGTCGGCACGGCGGGCCAGCGCTGCACCACGCTGCGCCGGCTGATCGTGCACAAGGACGTCCGGGACCGGCTGGTCCCGGCGCTGAAGGCCGCCTACGGCAAGGTCAAGATCGGCGACCCGCGCGAGGCCGGCACCCTGCTGGGTCCGCTGATCGACGCCCGCTCGTTCGAGGCGATGGCCGCGGCGCTGGACAAGGCGCGGGCCGCGGGCGGCACCGTCACCGGCGGCGAACGCGTGCTGGCCGACAAGCACAAGGATGCGTTCTACGTCACGCCCGCGCTGGTCGAGATGCCGGGCCAGGCCGACGTGGTGAAGGCCGAAACCTTTGCCCCGATCCTGTACGTGATGACCTACGACACGTTCGACCAGGCGATCGCGCTGCATAACGGCGTGCCGCAGGGCCTGTCGTCGTCGATCTTCACGATGAACATCAAGGAAGCCGAGCGCTTCACCGCCGCGGCCGGGTCCGATTGCGGCATCGCCAACGTCAATATCGGCCCGTCCGGCGCCGAGATCGGCGGGGCGTTCGGCGGCGAGAAGGAAACCGGCGGCGGCCGCGAATCCGGCTCGGACGCCTGGCGCGCCTATATGCGCCGCCAGACCTCGACGGTGAACTATTCCGACGCCCTGCCGCTGGCCCAGGGCGTGGTGTTCGACATCGGGTAAGACGGTAAAGAAGCAATCGTCGTACCGGCGAAAGCCGGTATCCGGGGCAAGGGCGCCGCAGTCTGCACGGCGCTTTCCCTGGGCCCCGGCCTGCGCCGGGGCGACGATCGGCTTTCCAAGCACGATGGCCTTTGCATGAAGGACCGCTGACCATGCGCGAGTTCCCCACGGCCCGGCCGGGCGTGCAGTCGCTGGATGCCTCGCGCATTCGCGAGGTCGCCAATTCGGCGATGGGGCGGCCCGACGTGCTGGCCTTCTGGTTCGGCGAATCCGACCAGCCGACGCCTGCCTATATCCGCCAGGCGGCGATGGCCTCGCTCGACCGCGGCGAAACCTTCTACACGCCCAATCTGGGCCGCACCGACCTGCGCGCGGCGATCGCCGGCTACCTCGGCCGGCTGCACGGCAAGCCGTTCACGGCCGAACGCATCGGCGTGACCGGGTCGGGCGTCTCGGCCCTGATGCTGGCGGCCCAGCTGATCGTCGAACCGGGCGACCGGGTGGTGGCGGTGACGCCGCTGTGGCCGAACCTGATCGAAATTCCGCGCATCCTGGGCGGCACGGTCGACCGTGTGCCGCTGATCGTCGTCGACGGCCGCTGGCGCCTCGATGTCGACCGGCTGCTGGCGGCGTTGACGCCTGATACCCGCGCGCTGCTACTGAATTCACCCAACAACCCGACCGGCTGGACCATCGATGCCGCCGAACAGCGCATTGTGCAGGACCATTGCCGGCGCCACGGCATCTGGATCGTGGCCGACGACGTCTATGAACGGTTGGTGTATCGCGACGGGCTGATCTCGGCCCCGTCGTTCCTGGCAACCGCCGAACCTGAAGACCGCATCATCGGCGTCAACTCGTTCTCCAAGGCCTGGGTGATGACCGGCTGGCGCATCGGCTGGCTGGTGGTGCCGCCGGGCCTCAGCGGCGATCTGGCCAAGCTGATCGAATATAACACCTCATGCGTGCCCGATTTCGTCCAGCAGGGCGCGGTCGTGGCGCTGGCCCAGGGCGAGCCGCATGTCGCCGCATTGCGCAAGGACCTGGCCGCCAAGCGTGACCGGCTGGCCGCCGCGCTGCGCCAACTGCCCGGCGTCGACCTGCCGGTGGCCGACGGGGCGATGTATGCCTTCTTCCGCCTCGCCGGCCAGGACGATTCGGTGGCGCTGGCCAAGCGCCTGGTGGCCGAGGCGGGGCTGGGCCTCGCCCCCGGCCGTGCCTTCGGCCTGGAGGGCGAGGGGTGGCTGCGCTGGTGTTACGCCGCCGATGCGGCCAAGCTGGATGACGGCATTTCCCGTTTCATCCGCGCAGTGCGTTGAGCACCGCCGGGGTGACCTGATCGCCCCATTCCTGGACGAAATGGCCGGCTTCGGCGAATTCCAGCGGGGCGGGACAGTTGCGGATATGGCGGTGCAGGGCATGCATCGCCGGGCCGCCCAGTACCGGGTCGCTCATGCCGATGGCCATGACGCTGCGCCCCTGCCAGTCGTTTTCCCAGAAATCGCGCGCCGCCCGGCCGATATCGGCGCCGGGGCTGTCGGGGAATTCCGGCACCAGGTTGGGGAAACGCCGGACCCCGCCCTTGAAGGTCGCGTCGGGATAGGGGGCGTCATAGGCCGCGGCCTCGGCATCGGTCAGATGCGGACAGCCGCGTTTGAGCAGCTTGCCGATCGCCATGTCCGGCTGGGTCGCGTTCCAGGCGCGCCAGGCGACGAAACCCGGCCCCAGCGGCACGTCGCCGGTGGGCAGGGCGGTGTTCATGATGATCGCCGCGACATAGCGTTCCGGGTCGACCAGCGGCAGGGTCAGACCCAGCAGCCCGCCCCAATCCTGGACCACCAGCGTGACATTGCGCAGGTCCAGCGCGGCGACGAAGGCCAGCAGGCTGCGGCGGTGAAAGTCGAAGGTGTAGGTCGCATCGTCAGCCGGCTTGTCCGACCGGCCGAAACCGAACAGGTCGGGGGCGACGACCCGCGCGCCGGTCGCCCGGAAGGGCGGGATCATCCGGCGATACAGGTAACTCCAGGTCGGCTGGCCATGCAGGCACAGGAAGACCGGTGCATCGCGCGGGCCTTCATCGACATAGGCCATGCGCAGGCCGGCGAAACCATCAAGGGTGTCGATGTAATGCGGTGCCCAGGGAAAACCGGGCAGGTCGGCAAAACGCGCGTCAGGCGTGCGCAGAATGTGGCTCATTCGTCTCCTCCGCTTGCCGCAATGCAACTTGCGGCCCATCTTTTCCGTTCAGTTTAGACACGAGCGGAGCCGATACGAAATGCTGAACGACTTCTCCGACTTCACCGATCTGTCGCGCCTGTGGAACATCGTCTCGGCCTTCGTTATCCAATATGCGTTGCAGATCATCGGGGCGCTGTTCGTTCTGCTGGTCGGCTACTGGTTGTCGGGCATCGCCGGCCGTGCGGTCGGCCGGGTCGCGCAGCGTTTCCATCTCGATGTCACCCTGGCGGGGTTCTTTGCCGGGGCGGCGCGCATCGGCGTGCTGGCGCTGGCGATCATCGCCGCGCTGAACGGGTTCGGCATCACCATCGCGCCGATCATCGCCGCGGCCGGTGCCGCGGCCTTCGGCCTGACCGTGGCGGTGCAGGGCACGCTGGGCAATCTCGGCGCCGGTGCCGCACTGATCGTGACCCGGCCGTTCAAGGTCGGCGACCTGATCACGGTCAAGGGCGTGCAGGGCACGGTGGTCGAGATCAACCTGATGTCGACGGTGCTGACCAACGATGCCGGCGACCACATCATCGTCCCCAACCGCCAGGTCAACGGCGAGATCCTGATCAACGCGGTGTCGGGCCGCGGCGTCGCCATCACGGTGCCGCTGCCGATCAAGTTCGCCCCCGACGCCGTCATGGCCGAAATCGCCGCGACGATTGCCGCGGTGCCGGGGGTGGCACGCCACCCCGCAGTCAAGACCGGCATCGACGCGATGACCGGCGACGGCATCACCATCGACCTGCGCTACTGGATCGAGACCGGCGCCGATTTCCAGGCGGTGCGCCACCAGGCCAACCGCGCGCTGCTGGGCCTGCTGGAACGGCTGGGCGTGCGGGCGCCGGCCGGCGCGGTGGCCGAGAGGTCAGGCGAAGCTTAACAGCACCGCTTCGACCGTCACCACTTGGCGCAGCGTATCGGCAAAGCGCCGGGCGCGGTCGGGCTCGATCCCCGCCAACTGCAGGTCGACCTCCAGCCGCGGGCCATCGGCCCCCGGCACGGTCGCCGCATGCAGGCGGTGGGGCACCAGGTTCAGCTTGGCGAACGGCTCGACCAGACGCGACAGCGTGCCAGGATCGGCAGTGGCGGTGACGGAAAAACAGGCAAGGCCGCGGTCGGAAGCGACGGCGGCAGCGGTATCAAGGGCAGATGAGACCGACATGGGTCTTGGACTCCGGGCGCAATATTGGCGGCGAACAGGCACGAACAGCGACATCCCGACCTCGCGTGGAGGTCGGGCCGCTAATTCGCGCAATCGCGCCATGCGGACGAAGCCAGGACATGGGGCCAATCAAACCCGCTAATCGGGGCGGATGTCAAGCGCCAGCCGGGCCAGCAAGGCATCGGCCTCGATCACCTGGGCATATTCGCCGTCCAGATTGGCCAGGCTCAGCTCATGGACCAGCTCGGCCGGAATGATGCGGCCGTCGCGCAGGCGCTTGTCCACCGCCCAGCAGCAATCGGCCACCACATGGGTGGCAAAGCCGAGGTCGCCGGCATGGCGCACCGTCGCCTCCAGCGAATTATGGGTCAGCACGCCCATCACGAACAGCGTGTCGATCGCGGCCTCGCCCAGCCGCGCCTGCAGGTCGGTGCGGATGAAGGCCGAGCAGGTCGATTTTCCCACCACCGTCTCGCCCGGCGCGGGCAGCGCCTCGGGCTTGAACGCATGGCTGGGCAAGGTCGGGCGATAGGCGGAGCCCGCCTGCTGGGAATCATGGCGCACGTGAAAGACCGGGCGATGGGCGGCGCGCCAGGCGGCCAGCACGCGGGCGATTGTCGCCTCGGCGTCGGGGTTGTTGCGCGGGCCCCAATAGGATGCGTCGATCGCCTGCTGCAGGTCGATCAGGACCAGGGCCGAACCGGCCGGTACATGTTCCATGATGTCAGCGCCGCCGCGACGGTTTCAGGATGGCGCCCAGCACGCCGCGCACCACGGCCCGCGCCAGTTCCGTCCCGACGGTGTGGGCCACCGATTTCGCCAGCGCCTCGCCGACCGAGTCACGGCCGCGCGGGGCCGCCGTGGTCCGGGCGCGGCCGCTGCTGGGGATGCCGCTGCCCGGCAGGCGCGGGGCGCCCATCGGCGCGTCAGGCTTGGGGCCGGGGCTGGCCGGGGCCGGCGCGACCCGCGCCGACAGCCGTTCGTAGGCGCTTTCGCGGTCGATCGCCTGGTCGTAGCGCCCGGCCACCGGGCTGATGCTGATCAGGCCGCGGCGCTCCAGCGGCGACAGCGGCCCCAGCCGCGATTCCGGCAGGCGGATCCTGGTGCGTTCGACGATGCCGGGCACGCCCTTTTCGTCCAGGAACGACACCAGCGCCTCGCCCACGCCCAGGGTGGTGATGGTGCCGAGCGTATCGAGCTTGGGGTTCGGGCGGAACGTCTCGGCCGCCGCCCGCACCGCCTTCTGGTCGCGGGGGGTGAAGGCCCGCAGGGCGTGCTGTACCCGATGGCCCAGCTGGCCCAGTACCGATTCCGGCAGGTCCAGCGGGTTCTGGGTGCAGAAATAGATGCCGACGCCCTTGGACCGGATCAGCCGCACCACCTGTTCGATCTGGTCGACCAGGGCGGGGGCGGCCCCGTCGAACAGCAGATGCGCCTCGTCGAACACCAGCACCAGCTTGGGCCTGGGCAGGTCGCCGGCCTCGGGCAGATCCTCGAACAACTCGGCCATCAGCCACAGCAGGAACGAGGCATAGACCCGCGGCCGCTGCATCAGCTGGTCGGCGGCCAGGATCGACACCAGCCCCTTGCCGGCGGCGTCGACCCGCATCAGGTCGGCCAGGTCCAGCGCGGGTTCGCCGAAGAACTCGGCCGCACCCTGGTTTTCCAGGGCCAGCAACGCCCGCTGGATTGCCGCGATCGACGCGGCCGACACCAGGCCGTATTCGGCCGCCACCGCCTTGGTGTTCTCCGAAATATGGATCAGCAGCGCCCGCAGATCCTTCAGGTCCAGCAGCAGCAGGCCGCGATCGTCGGCCAGCTTGAAGGCGACCTCCAGCACGCCCGACTGCACCTCGTTCAGGCCCAGCAGACGCGACAGCAGCATCGGCCCCATGTCGCTGACCGTGACCCTGATGGGGTGGCCTTGTTTCCCGAACAGATCCCAGCAGATCGCCGGTACGGGCCCCGAGGCGATGCCGCACAGATCGCCCTTCACATCGGCCACCACGACAGGCACGCCGGCCAGCGCGAATCCCTCGGCCAGCCGCTGCACCGTCACCGTCTTGCCGGTGCCGGTCGCCCCGGCGATCAGCCCGTGGCGGTTCGCCCGCTTCAGCGGCAGCAGCGCCGGCCCGTCGGGACCATCGCCCATCAGGATCGCGGAATCGGTCAAGGCTGGGGTCCCCCTTGGATATGCGGCAGGGAGGGTGCCGGGAATGGTGCCGAGGGGCAAGGGTGATGTACTTGAAGGGCTCAGCCCAGTTCCTGGGCCAATCCGATCAGAACCCCTTCCGGCCCGCGGATGTAGCAGAGCCGATATATGTCCTGGTAATCGACGATGTCGCCGACCAGTTGCGCGCCCCTCGCGCTGAGCCTGCCCAGCGTCTCGTCGAGGTCGTCCACCGCGAACATGACGCGCAGATAACCCAGCGCGTTGACCGGCGCCTGCCGGTGATCGGCGATCACGGCCGGCCTGAGGAACCGGGACAGTTCCAGCCGGCTGTGGCCGTCGGGCGTGCGCATCATCGCGATCTCGACCTGCTGGTCGGCGAGGCCGGTGACACGGCCGGCCCATGCGCCGTCGATCATCGCCCGCCCTTCGAGGTTCAGGCCGAGTTCGCGAAAGAAATCGATCGCGGCATCGAGGTCCTCGACGACGATGCCGACATTGTCCATCCGCTTCAGTGCCATGATCCGGTCTCCTGTTATCCCGCCTTCGCCACGCCCTCGGCCCCCGCCGACGCCAGCTGCCGCGATACCAGCCGGGCGTAGAGCCCGCCCTTGGCCAATAGTACCTCATGCGTGCCGGTCTCGGCCACGCGGCCCTGGTCCAGCACGACGATCAGGTCGGCGTCGCGCACCGTCGACAGGCGGTGGGCGATGACCAGGGTGGTGCGATCGGCGCGTAAGGAGTCCAGCGCCCGGCGCACCGCCTGTTCGTTGACGGCGTCGAGATGCGAGGTGGCTTCGTCCAGGATCAGGACCGGCGCATCCTTGAGGAACGCACGCGCGATGGCCACGCGCTGGCGCTGGCCGCCCGACAGGCTGGTGCCGCGTTCGCCGACCGGCGTGTCCAGGCCGTCGGGCAGGGCGTCGACCAGGTCTTTCAGCGAGGCGCGTTCGATCGCCTCGTCCAGCATGGCCGGGCTGGCATCGGGGCGGGCGATCAGGATGTTGGCCCGCAGGGTGTCGTTGAACAGGTAGGTGTCCTGGGCGACCAGCGCGATGCGGCGGCGCAGGTCGTCGAGCTTGTAATCCCGCAGATCGCTGCCGTTCAGCGTGATGCGGCCCGATGCGGGGTCCCAGAACCGCATCAGCAGCTGGGCCAGCGTGGTCTTGCCCGCGCCCGAGGTGCCGACCAGCGCGACGGTCCTGCCGGCGGGGATGTCGACCTCGACGTCGCGCAGGGCCGGGCGATCCTGGCCGGGATAGGTGAAGGTGACGCGGGACAGATGCAGCGCCGCCGGCCCGTCGCGATCGGGCACGCCGGGGCCGTCGGTCACCGGCACCGGTTCCTGCTCCAGCCCCTGCAGGCGGCGGGTGGCGCCCAGGGTGTCGGCCAGCTGGCGTCCGACCTGGGCGATTTCCGAGACGGGCAGGAAGGCCGCCATCGCCAGGATGGTCAACAGCGGCAGCAGGGCGGGGTCGATCGTCCCGCGCGCGGCCAGCGCCGCACCGGTGGTGACCACGGCCAGGCCACCCAGTCCGGTCAGCACCTCCAGGATGGTCTGCTGCCGCGTCAGTTCGCCAAAGAACGGCAGGCGCAGGCGGATGTAACGATCCGACAGCGCCTCCAGCCGGTCGCCACGCAGCCGTTCGGCCTGGAAGGCGACGATTTCGGTCAGGCCCTGAACGCTGTCCACGGCATAGGCGCCCAGTTCGCCCGAGGCTTCGCGTGCCGTCGACCCCAGTTCGTCGACTTTGGCCCGCATCAGGAACGGGCTGAGGCCGACGGCCAGCAGGAACGGGGCCAGGGTGACGGCCAGCCACGGATCGGCCCAGGCCAGCACGGCCAGCACGCCCGCCGGCACGACGATGGCGACGAAGGCGGGCGCCACGGTATGGGCGAAGAAATATTCGACCAGTTCGACGTCGTTGGTGACCAGGGCCATCAGATCGCCGGTCCGCCGCCGCACCAGATAGGCCGGGGCCAGCGCATCCAGCTTGCGGAACACCGCAATGCGCATCTCGGCCAGCAGGCGGAAGGCCATGTCGTGGGCGATCCAGGATTCCAGCCAGTGCAGCACGCCCGACAGCGGCGCCAGCACCGCCAGCAGCCCCAGCCACAGGCCATAGGGCGTGCCGTGTTTCAGCGCCAGCACGACCAGCGCGCCCAGCACCCCGACGCCGATGAAGGCCAGCACCCGCAGCACGCCGAAGACGAAGGTCAGGGCCAGACGCCCCTTCCACGGCATGATCATCGCCATCAGCGCGCGGATCAGCTGGGGCCAGCCCAGCCCCTCGGCCCGCAGGATACCTTCGGTCACCGCCGGCGCACTGCCGCGCGCGGCTTCCAGCGGGCGGGACGGCCCGGTGGTCAGTTCCGCCACCTCGGCCGGGGCATCGCCCCCCGCCGCGGTGCCCTGGGCCTGTTCGGCCATCAGCCCGGCATAGACGCCGCCGGCCCGCATCAGGTCGCGATGGCTGCCGCTTTCGGCCACCCGGCCGCCGTCCAGCACGATGATGCGGTCGCAGCCGATGACGCTGGACAGGCGATGGGCCAGGACGATGGTGGTGCGGCCCTGCATCAGGCGGTCCAGGGCCTGCTGGATCACGGCCTCGTTCTCGGCATCGACGGCCGACAGCGCCTCGTCCAGCACCAGGATCGGGGCATCGCGCAGCAGGGCGCGGGCGATCGCCACGCGCTGGCGCTGGCCGCCCGACAGCTTGATGCCCTTTTCGCCGACGATTGTGCGATAGCCTTGCGGCAGACCCATGACGAAGTCGTGGATATTGGCCGCGCGCGCCGCCGCCTCGATCTCGGCATCGGTGGCGCCGGGCCGGCCCATGAGAATATTATCCTCGATGGTGCCGTGGAACAGATAGGTGTCCTGATTGACCACCGCGATCATCGACCGGATCTGTTCGAACGACAGCCCGCGCAGGTCGTGACCGCCCAGGCGGATCGCACCGTCATCGGGATCGTAGAAGCGCAGCAGCAGGCGGACCAGCGACGACTTGCCGCCGCCCGAGGTGCCGACCACGCCGATGCGTTCGCCCGCCGCGACCGAAAAATCGAGGCCGTCATGGATCATCCGCCGCGTGCCGGGATAACGGAACCGCACGCCGGAAAATTCGATGGTGGGATCGAGTTTCGCATCGTTGGCCGGCGCGTCCGCGATCAGCGGCCGGTCGTCGAGGATGCGATAGATGCCCTGCGCGGCCGACAGCCCGACCATGCCCTGGTGCAGGACCGAGCGCAGTTCGCGCATCGGGCGGAAGATCTCGACGCCCAGCATCAGGATGACCAGGAGCGAGGCCAGACTCATCGCCCCGCTGTCGACGCGCCAGGCACCCAGCGCCAGGGCGGCGGCCGCGCCGCAGGCGATCGAGGAATCGGTGATGCCGCGGGCCAGCGTGTTGGTGGCCAGCACACCCATGGTGCGGCGGAACAGGCCGTGGGCCTCGACCTGCAGGCGGTCGGCGCGGGTGGCGGACTGGCCGAAGGCCTTCAGCGTGCCCAGGCCCTGGATCGAATCGAGGAATTCGGCGGCGAAGGCTTCGTAGGCCGTCTGGCGTTCCTGCGAGCGGCGGACGTCGCGCTTGTGCCACAGCGCCGGGCCGAACAGCGCCAGCAGGGCAAAGGCCAGCATGACGGATGCCACCGGCAGGTCGATGAAGGCGACCACGGCAAAGATCACGATCGGCGCCAGCAGGGCGACCAGGAACTGGGGCAGGAACTGGCCGAAATAGACTTCCAGCTGTTCGACCCCGTCGATCAGCGACAGGGTCAGGGCGCCCGACCGGCGCCGGGCCACGGCGCCCGGGCCCAGCGCGACGATGCGGTCATGGATCACGCGGCGCAGGGTGCGTTGCACCTTGGCCGCGGTTTCGTGCGCCACCATGGTGCGCCAATGTTCGAACACGCCGCGCAGGATCATGACGCCGGCGATGCCCGCGATGGGCAGCCCCAGCCTGGCCAGGTCGGCCCCGCCGATGATCTCGGCCAGCAGCCAGCCCAGCAGGCCGAGGCGGGCGACACCCAGGCCGGTCGCGGCCAGGCCGATGACGACGGCGCCGGCGATGCGCGGGCGCAGGCCCGCGGTGAAGGTCCACAATCTCGGTTCGAAATGCATCGCGTCAGGCCCTGTACCGCTTGGTGGCAGGGTGACGCTAGGCCGAACACTGATGTTCGTCAGTCGACAAATCCGGGCATCGGTCGTACAAATTTGTTCATGATCTCAGCCGATTGGAGCGACCTCAAAGTCTTCCTGACCCTGTCGCGGGCCGGCAACCTGACGGCCGCGGCGCGGGAACTGGACGTCAGCCACCCGACCGTGGCCCGCCGGGTCAAGGCGCTGGAAGGGGCGATCGGCGCACGCCTGTTCGACCGCCTGGCCGACCGTTTCGTGCTGACCCCGGCGGGCGAGGAATTGCTGGTCGATGCCCAGGCGATGGAACGCGCCGCCGAATCGATCCATCGGCGCAGCGCCGGGCTGACCGATGCGGCGCGCGGTACCGTGCGCCTGTCGGCCGGCGAGGCGATGACGGCCCTGGTCGCCCGCCATGCCCCGGCCCTGCGCCGCCGCCTGCCGCATGTCGACGTCGAACTGGTGGCCAGCCATACGCTGGCCAACCTGTCGCGGCGCGAGGCCGACCTGTTGATCCGCGATCAGGTGCCCGACCTGGCCAGCCTGATCACGCGCCGCCTTGCCCGGGTCGCCTTCGCCGTCTATGCCGCCCGCGGGTTGCAGGTCGACTGCGACCTGGCGGCCGCGCCCTGGGTCGGGTTCGACGACGATCATGCCTACATGGCCGGGCAATCCTGGATCGCCAGCCTGCTGGGCGGGGCCCGGCCGGCGGTGCGCAGCAACAACTGGCTGGTGGTGCACGAAGCGGTGCGGGCCGGGGCGGGCCTGAGCGTGCTGCCCTGTTACCTCGGCGATACCGATGCCGGGCTGATCCGCATCGGGTCGCCGATCGACGAGGTGGCGGCCGATCAGTGGCTGCTGGTCCATCGCGACCTGCGCGATCTGCCGCGGGTGCGGGCGGTCATGGACGCGCTGATCGACCTGTTCCAGGAAGAACGCGCGCTGATCGAGGGGATGTGCCCTCAAGCCCCCATGGCGATGCGGCGATAGGCGCTGGGGCTCATGCCCGCGGCGCGGCGAAAGCTGCGGGTGAAATGGGCCTGGTCGGCGAAACCCGCATCGTGGGCGATCGCGGTCAGCGCCGTGTCTTCGGCCAGCAGGCGGTCGCTGGCCTGGCGCAGCCGGGCGGCGCGCAGAAAGCCGGGCCAGCTTAGATCGGCGGCGGCAAGATGGCGCTGCAAGGCCCGCAGGGACAGGCCGCAGGTCGCGGCGAAGTCGGGTTCCCGCCACGGGCGGTCGGGATGGTCGGCCAGGGTCGCCATCTGCCGCCCCAGCACCGGTGGCAGGCGGTCCAGCATCAGCGGGCGCAGATGCGGCGGGCGCCGGCTGAACCCGGTCCAGGCCAGGGCATAACGATTGGGGCCGAGCGGGTCGATGGTGACGCCCGCCGCCCCCGCCTCGCGGAACGCGCCGGCAAAGGCGCCCAGCAGGAACAGATCCTCGGCCGCGGTCGACGGGGCGGGTTCCAGCGACCACCGTTCGATCCGCCTGGCATTGGGCCCGGCGGGCAGGAAGCGGGTGCGGTGGGTATGGCCGCAGATCGCCTCGATCGCCTGCCAGCGTTCGAACAGCGCGTCGGGCCCCGGCGCGGTGACGACCAGATGCAGCCCGGCGGTGAAGCCGAGGTCGGCGATGGCCCCCGACTGTGCCATCAACCCCTGGCCGCCCAGCCGTTGATGCAGCAGCGCCAGGGTGCGGCGATAGGGCGGCACCGGGGCGAATGCCTCGACCGCCGGCCGCACGGCCGCGGGCATGTCCCCGCCCTGCAGGGCACGCGCCGCCAGCCACGCCAATGCGCCGTTCACCCCGCCCATGCCGGCGGTTTCCTCCCCCTTAGGCCGACAGCGCGACGATCTCGCCGATGATGACGGGCCAGTCGCGTTCGTTCAATTCATGGCCGCCGTCCAGTTCGACCAGGCGGGCGCCGGGGATCCTGCCGGCCAGTTTGCGGCCGTGGGCCAGCGACAGGATCGGGTCGCGGCGGCCGTGGATCACCACCGTCGGGGCCGCGATCTCGCCCAGCCGGCCGGCCCAGGCATCGCCGCCGCCCAGCATGCTGTGGTTCAGCGCCGACCGGGGATTGGCGGCCCGGTCGTATTCGCGGGCGGCCAGGTCGCGGGCGCGCGCCGCGTCGAAGTCAGCACCCGGGCCGGCCGAGATGCGGAAGCTGGTCACGTGGAAGTCGATCACCGCTGACCGGTCGGTCCAGTCGAGGGTGGCGATCCTGCCGAAATGCTCCAGCAGGGTCGGATCCATCGCCGGCAGGTCGGGGTCGTCCTCGTCGAAAGCGCAGGACGAGATCAGCGTCAGCGAGGCGACGCGGTCGGGCCGCCGCAGGGCGGCCAGCTGCGCGATCATGCCGCCCAGCGACATGCCGACCAGATGGGCGCGGTCCAGGCCGTGGCCGTCCAGGATCGCCAGCGCGTCGCCGGCCATGTCGTCGATCGTGTAGGGCGGGGCGTCCGGGGCATAGGTGGTGCTGCGGCCGGTATCGCGGTTGTCATAGCGGATCACATGGCGGCCTGCCGCGGCCAGTGCCCGGCAGAAGTCGTCGGGCCACCACAGCATCGAGGCGGTGGCACCCATGATCATCAGGATCGGGGTGTGCCTGCGGTCGCCGAAGGTTTCGCTGGCGAGGTGCACGGTGTCGTGCGCGATCATCAGGTCGGTCATGGCTGGCGTTTTACCAGCCAAAACAGGCCGCGTCAGCAGGCGGCCGGCAGTCGCATCCGGGCGCGACGTCGAACGTCGCGCCCGGATGGCCGTTCAGAAGCGGAAACGGCGAAGCGTGGCGGTGCGGCCGTTGGGCAGGCTGATGGTCGCCCGGTCGCTGCCGGCGAAGTTCAGGCGGACCTGACCCATGGCGTCGGCCGTCGGGCTGCCGGCCGGCGCGGTGGCGCCCAGCAGGGCACCGCCCTGGTACTGGTACAGCGTGCCGCTGAACCCGAGTTCGGGCGTCAGCGCGGCCTGGGCGGCAAGCCATACCGGCCGACCGGCGGCGTCGAAGGTCAGGATCGCCAGATAGGCGACCTGGACGATCGCGCCGTCGGCACCGGCCTGGGTATGGACGGCCAGGAAATACCCGTTGGCGCTGCCCGCCGCATCGGGTTCGTACCACCAGCCCGGCTGCGGCAGGCCGGCATACCCGGTGCGGGCGGTGCCGCCGATGGCATGGACGGTAATGAACTGCGCCGGGCCGCCGGCCGCGGCCAGGATGGCGTTGCTGCCGGTGCCGTCGATGGTGATGGTGAAGGCCGGGCCGGTGGCGGCGGCGGGATCGGCGCCACCCGCCAGCCCGAAGGGCGTGCCGCCGGCCCAGCCCTGCAGGGTGCCGGTGCAGGTGGTGCCGGCCAGGGTGCAGAACCCCGACATCCAGCTGGCCCGGCCGCCCGCGTCATAGGCCAGGGTGCCGACATAGACCCGGTCGCCCCAGCGTTCGGTGACCCAGCCCTGGCCGCCGCCGATGCCCGGCAGCGACCAGTAGGCGGGCTTGCCGGGCAAAGGCAGCGGATTGGCGGCCAGATAGGCCTGTCCCGCGGGCGGATTGCCGTTGACGAGGTCGCGCGCATCGGAGGCGAAGGCGATCGTGCTGCCGTCGCCCGACAGGGCGGGTGTCCAGCTGGCCCCGCCTGCCGGCGTGCCGTCCGCGGTCTGGGTGACGAGGGCCGTGGCCGCGCGGGCGGTGTCGCGCACCCAGATCTGGGCCTTGCCGCCGCTGCCCGCCGTGATCAGGTCGCCGGCGGCCGAGCGGAAGGCGATGAAGCGCCCGTCGGCCGAGATCGCGGGCTGGTCACTGTCGCCGCCGGCCGCAGTGCCGGCGGTGCTGGCCGAAACCAGCCCGATGCGCATGCTGGCAAGGTCGGCGACGACCACCTGGCGGCGGCCCAGCGGGTTGGCAAAGCCGAGATTCCCCGCGCCAGTCACAAAGGCGACCTTGTCGGCGCGGGCCGACAGCACGGGGCTGCCGGCCGGGGCATCGGCGGGGTTGCCCGCCGCGGCCGATATCAGGCGGATGGCGCCGGTCGCCATGTCCTTCAGATAGACCTGGGTTCCCGATGCCGCAGCCAGGTTGGTGGACGCGGATTCGAAGGCGACGAAGCGGCCGTCCCAGGAGATCGCGGCGTTGCCCGACGCGCCGTTGCCCGGACGCGCCGCGGCCGAAACCAGGTCCAGCGCCCCGGTGACGAGATCCTTGCGCCATACCTGGCGGGTGCCGTCCAGGCCGGCGGCGAAATTGGTGGAGGCGGATTCGAAGACGACGTATCGGCCGTCCTCGGACAGGGCCGGCCTGTCGGCCGCGGCATTGCCCGGCACCCCGCCGGGGGTTGCCGAAACCATGTCGGGCGCCGGCGTCCGGCTGGGATCCAGGCTGACGCGGGGATAGGCCAGGGCGGTGCGATAGACCTGCCGCACGCCGCCGGCCGGTGTCAGCGTGATGCCCGGCGCGTTCGAGGCGAAGGCGCCGTAGCGGCCGTCGGCCGACACCGCGGGGTCCGACGATGCGCCCGCCGCGGCATTGGCGACGCCGCCGCCGGGGATCGCGGTCTGGCTGAGACGGTCGCGGCCGCCGGACAGCGCGTCATAACGGATGATGTCACTGTCGGTGTTTGGCGCCGCCGGGAAAATGTTGGTGGCGGCGGTCTGGAACAGGACCTGTCCGCCGTCGAAGGAAACGGCGGGCCGGGTCGAGCGGGCATTGCCGGCAACCGCGTCGAGGCTGAGCGAGAGCGCGGCGACGGCGACCGGCGGGCGCGGCGCAAAGAAGCTCATGCGGATGGTCGAGGCATAGCTTTGCCCGGCACCGGTGGCGGTCAGGGTTACGGGGAACTGGGTGACCCGGAACAGCGGCGGATAGACCGTGTTTGCCCGGTTGACGGGCGCGTCGCTGCGGCCGGTGCCGGCGTCGGCGGCGGGCTGGATCGGCAGGTCGGCGGGCAGCGGGATGTCGTAGGCAAAGGACACCGTCGCGGGATCGAAGGTCAGCCATGCCGGCAGCGGCCCGCCGGTGCCCGACGAAGCGGTGAACGCAAGGCCCGCCGGGTTGGCAAACGACGATGCCAGCGAGACGCGGCCCGACCCGGTGCCGACCGTCGCGGCATCAAGGGTGGTGGGGACGGGGCTGGTGACGAAGGCGGGCGGTGCGGCCGGCTGGGCCGGCGCAGGCGTCGACGGGGTGGGATTTGCATCGGCGGCAAAGGCGGCCGTGCAGGATCTTGCCCGATCCATGGTCAGGGTCAGCGGATTGTCGGTGCCGCTGCAATCGCCGCCCCAGCCGGCAAAACCGTAGCCGGCTGCAGGGGTGGCGGTCAGGCTGACCGTGCGGCCGAAAGCGTAGCTCATCGAACAGGCATTGCCGCAATCGAGGTCGCCGCCGCCGTCGCGCACCGAGCCGTTCGCCGGCGCGGCGACGGTCAGCGTCTGCCGCGGCGGTCCGTCGAGCAGCACGATCGACCCGCCGCCGGAAAGGGGATCGGTCGCGGGGCTGGTCAGGGTGCCGCCGAAGTAGCCGGCCCAATAGAT
>Ga0206117_100747_pt1 | contig 25561 bp, 21 predicted proteins | sample 3A5Ametagenome_FD_177997 | JGI IMG/M metagenome (GOLD analysis project Ga0206117, IMG submission 177997) | Enriched microbial communities from leaf-cutter ant dump, University of Wisconsin, Madison, United States - 3A5A | ecosystem: Environmental > Terrestrial > Nest > Insects nest > Nest dump... | reverse complement strand
TGTCGGGCGTGATGATCAAGATCGGCGTCTTCGGCATCGTCAAGGTCGGCATCGACCTGCTGGGCGCCAGCGCCGGGCCGGCGATGCTGGGCTGGGGCCTGCTGGTGCTGGCCTTCGGCGCGGTGTCGTCGGTGCTGGGTGTCGTCTATGCGCTCGCCGAGCACGACATCAAGAAGCTGCTCGCCTACCACTCGGTCGAGAATATCGGCATCATCCTGCTGGGCGTCGGCACCGGCATGATCGGCATGGCGCTGCACCAGCCGGTGCTGGCGGTGCTGGGCCTGATGGCCGGCCTCTATCACCTGCTGAACCATGCGGTGTTCAAGGGCCTGCTGTTCCTCGGCGCCGGTTCCACCATCTTCCGCATGCACACCAAGGACATGGAGGAGATGGGCGGGCTGGCCCGCAACATGCCCTGGACCGCCCTGTCCTTCCTGGTCGGCGCGCTGGCCATCTCGGCGATCCCGCCGCTGAACGGCTTCGTGTCGGAATGGTACACCTACCAGGCGCTGTTCGCCGCGGCGCTGGACGGTACCCCGCTGGTGAAGTTCGCCGCCCCCATCGCCGCCGTCATGCTGGCGCTGACCGGCGCGCTGGCGGTGATGTGCTTCGTCAAGGCCTACGGCATCATGTTCGCAGGCGCGCCGCGCAGCCATCATGCGGAGGAGGCGCGCGAGGCGCCGGCCGCGATGGTCGCCGGCATGGCGGTGCTGGCCGTCGCCTGCGTGGCACTCGGCCTGCTGGCTCCGCTGGTGGCGCCGGTGATGGGCCGCATCGCGGCGGCGACCATCGGCACCGCTCCGGTGACGCTGGCGGTCGGCGCCACACTGCTGCCGGGCGATGCCCAGCAGGCGACGCTCTCCACCCCGCTGATCGCCATCCTGCTGATCGCCATGGCCTTCCTGCCCATCGGGCTGAAGGCGGCCTTCGCCGCCAAGCGCGGCGGCGACCGCAAGGTGGCGGCCCCCTGGGCGGCCGGCTATCTGCCGGACCACCACATGTCCGCCAGCGCCGGCGGCTTCGCCCAGCCGATCCGCATGTTCTTCGCCCCGCTCTACAGCATGCGCCAAGCGATTGCCGGACGCTGGACCGGCATCGCCCACGGCTTCGAGCGGGTGGTCACGCTGGCGCGGCGCACCGAACCGCTGGCCGACCGCAGCGTCATCGCCCCGATCGCCGGTGCGGTCGATGCCAGCGGCAAGTGGCTGCAGATCATCCAGGCCGGCGATTTCCGCATCTACTGCCTCTACATCGTCGCGGCGCTGATCGCGCTGCTGGCGCTGGCCGTCTGACGGGAGGACGCCATGCTGACCTTCTCACACCTGATCCTGGGACTGTTCCAGGCGCTCCTCCTGCTCGCCGCGGCCCCGCTGGTTTCCGGCCTGTCGCGCATGGTCCGGGCAAAGCTGCACACCCGCCACGGGCCGGGCCTGCTGCAGGACTATCGCGACATCGCCAAGCTGCTGACCCGCCAGGACCTGAACCCGCCCAACAGCGGCTTCGCCTTCCGATTGATGCCGGCGGTGATACTGACGACGGTGCTGGTCATCGCCATGGGCATCCCGATGCTGACCCGCTTCACGCCGGTGGCGCCCATCGGCGACCTGATCACGGTCATCTACCTGTTCGCGCTCGCCCGCTTCTTCTTCTCGCTGTCCGGCATCGACAGCGGCAGCTCCTTCTCCGGCATCGGCGGCAGCCGCGAGCTGACCATGGGCGTGCTGGTGGAGCCGGTGATGCTGCTGTCGCTGTTCGTGGCGGCCCTGCTGGCCGGCTCGACCAACCTCGGCGCCATCGGCAGCGCCATCGCCGACGGCCATGTGCGGTCGGCGACCGCGACGGTGATCGCCGCCCTGTCCTTCGCCTACGCCATCTACATTGAGCTGGGCAAGCTGCCCTACGACATGGCGGAGGCGGAGCAGGAGCTGCAGGAAGGCCCGCTGACCGAATATTCCGGCCCGTCGCTGGCGCTGATCAAGTGGGCGATGGCGCTGAAGCAGACGGTCGTCGTCGCCTGGTTCGTCGGCGTCTTCCTGCCCTTCGGCAGCGCCCCCGAGATGACTTTCTTCGGGCTGCTGTTCGGGCTGGTCGCCTTCGCCATCAAGCTGGTCCTGATCTTCGCCGCGGTCGGTGTGGTCGAGAACAGCGTCGCGCGCGTCCGCTTCCGCCTGACCCCCCAGCACAGCTGGGTCGGGGTCGGCGCCGCCTCGCTCGCCTTCGTCTTCTATCTGGTCGGCCTGTGAGCCGGCGAGGGGCAGCATCATGATAACACTCCCCACGGAACCGCTCGGGCTGTTGGCGCTGGCCGCCATCCTCGTCCCCTTCGGCGGTGCGGCGGCAATTGCGGCATCGGAACGGGCATCGGCCAAATGGCTGTGCCAGGGGTTCGCCGCCGCCACCGTCGCGGTGATCGCCATCCTCGCCATGTCGCTGCTCGGCGACGGCAAGGTCGGCGCCACCTTTGAACTGATCTCCTTCGGATCGGTCTCGATCCTCGGGCTGGTGGTGGACAGCGTCAGCGTGCTGATCGCGCTGGCGGTGATCGCCATCGGCCTGCTGGTGGCGGTCTATTCCGCCGCCTATCTGAACGCCGGCAACCGCGAGCATCCCGACATCGGCCGGCGGCGCTACTACGCCTTCCTGCTGGTGTTCATCGGCGCCATGACCGGGCTGGTCTTCAGTTCCACCGTCGTCGGCCAGCTCGCCTTCTTCGAGCTGACGGGCGCCTGCTCCTGGGCCTTGATCGGCTATTACGAATCGCCCAAGGCGCTGCGCTCCGCGGCCAAGGCGCTGCTGGTCACGCATGTAGCCTCGCTCGGCCTCTATGTCGCAGCGGCGTTGCTGTTCCTGTCGACCGGCACCTTCGCGCTGACCGCCATCGCCGACCTGGCTCCGGGGATGAAGGCGGTCGTGCTGCTGGCGATCCTGGTCGCCGCCTGGGGCAAGTCGGCCCAGCTGCCCTTCCACATGTGGCTGCCCGACGCCATGGAGGCGCCGACCCCGGTCAGCGCCTACCTGCATGCGGCCTCGATGGTGAAGGTCGGCGTCTACATTTTCGCCCGCGGGCTGATGTCGGCCGGCGGCGCGCCGGAGATCGTCGGCTGGGTCGGCTCGATCATGGCGGTGCTGACGCTGGTCTACGGCTTCTTCATGTATCTGCCGCAGGTCGACCTGAAGCGCCTGCTCGCCTATTCGACCATCACGCAGCTGGCCTACATCCTCTTGGCACTGTCGCTGTCGGTCTTCGGCTCCGACCTCGCCTTCAAGGGCGCCATCGCCCACATCTTCAACCACGCCTTCGCCAAGACGCTGTTCTTCCTGGTCGCCGGTGCGCTGAGCTACACCGCTGGCACCCGCCTGCTGCCGTCGCTGCGCGGTATCGTCACCAAGTCGCCGCTGCTGGGCGTCGCCTTCGTCTGCGCCGCGCTCGCGATCACCGGCGTACCGCCCTTCAACGGCTTCTTCAGCAAGTTCGCCATCTTCGCCGGCGGGTTCGAGGTCGGCGCACATCACTGGGTGCTGATGCTGCTGGTCGTCATCGCGCTGGTGGAATCGGTCGGCTCCTTCGCCTGGTTCCTGAAATGGCTGGGCCATTCGGTGCCCGGCAAGCCGTCCACCACCATGGCCGCGGCAGCACCCCTGCCGGCCGGCATGAAGTTCGTGCTGGTGGCCCTGATGGCGATGACGGTGGTCTCAAGCTCCATCGCCGCCTCGTGGCTCGGTTGAGGGAGGGAACGGTCATGAACGGATTTCTCATCGTCAACGGCCTGTCGGGCCTGCTGATCGTCAGCTCCCTTCTGGTCACGCTCGCCGGCAATCCGGCCAACTCCGCCCGCTTCTATGCGCTGCAGAGCTTCATCCTGGTGATGCTGTTCGTGGCGCTGGCGGGGGCCACCGGGTCGGGCGAGCTGTATCTCTGGTCCTTCACCGCGCTGCTGACCAAGGTGATCCTGGTCCCGGCCATCATGTATCGCGCCTTCCGCCGGCTGAGCGACCCCGCCATCGGCACCGGTGCGGTGATGCCGACGGCGCTGTCCATCGTCGGCGCCGCGGTCGCCCTCATCCTCTGCTTCGTCGTGGCGTCCAAGGTGACGCTGCCGGCGGCCGACGCCATCAAGCCGGCGCTGGCGGTGTCGCTCGCCCTGTTCTTCATCGGTCTCGCCTGCATCGTCGCGCAGCGGAACATCCTGAAGCAGGTGTTCGGCTATTGCCTGATGGAGAACGGGTCGCACCTGACCCTGGCCCTGCTGGCCCCCAACGCGCCGGAGCTGGTGGAGATCGGCATCGCCACCGACGCTATCTTCGCGGTGGTGGTGATGGCGGCGCTGGGATCGCGGATCTTCGACACGCTGCACACGCTCGACGCGCGCCAGCTCACGAGCCTGAAGGGATGACCGCCATGGTACCCTCGATCCTTCCCCCACTTCTGCTGATCGGTCCGCTGGCGGTGGCGCTGCTCCTGCTGACCCTGCCCTGGTTCCGGGACTCCCTGCCCGAAGCCTTCGCGACCGACAAGGGCAGCGTGACGCTGCTGGAGCGCATCCATCTCGGCTCCATCGGCTATGTCTTCCTGCTGAGCGTCGCGGCGCTGATCCAGGTGCTGTCGAACGGCGCCATCTCCGCCTTCGGCGACTGGCTGTTCGTCGACGCGCTCGGCGCCGTCTTCATGATGCTGATCGGCGTGGTCGGGCTGATGACCGGCCTCTATTCCATCGCCTACATCCGCCACGACCTGGAGTCCGGCGCCATCGATGCCGGCAAGGTCCGCATCTACTACGGCTTCTTCAGCCTGTTCCTGTTCACCATGCTGCTGGCGGTCACCGCCAACAACATCATCATGATGTGGGCGGCCATCGAGGCGACGACGCTGGGCTCCGCCTTCCTGGTCGGGCTCTACGGGCAGAAATCCTCGCTGGAGGCCGCCTGGAAATACGTCATCATCTGCACGGTCGGCGTCGCCTTCGGCCTCTACGGCACGGTGCTGGTCTTCTCCAACGCCGCCGACGTTCTGGCCGACCCGCACCAGGCGGTGCTGTGGACGGCGCTGGTCGGCCATGCCGCCGAGCTCGACCCGATGCTGGTCAAGCTGGCCTTCGTCTTCGCCCTGATCGGCTTCGGCACCAAGGCCGGCATCTTCCCGATGCATGCCTGGCTGCCCGACGCCCATTCCGAGGCGCCGAGCCCGGTGTCCGGTCTGCTGTCGGGCGTGCTGCTGAAATGCGCGCTGCTGATCGTCATCCGTTTCTACGTCATCACCGTCGGTACGGTCGGCACCGGCTTCCCGCAGATGCTGCTGCTGACGCTGGGCCTGTTGTCGGTCGGCGTCTCCTCCCTGCTGTTCTTCGTGCAGCAGGATCTGAAGCGCAAGCTTGCCTATTCCAGCATCGAGAATGTCGGGCTGATCGTCGTGGCGCTCGGCGTCGGCGGGCCGCTCGGCATCGCCGCCGCCCTGCTGCACGCCATCAACCACAGCGTCACCAAGGCCCTGTTCTTCTGCAGCGCCGGCAACGTGCTGATGAAGTACGGCACCCGCGACCTACGGTCGGTGAAGGGCGTGCTGCGGGTGGCGCCCGCCACCGGCCTCCTGATGATGGGCTGCGCGCTGGCGCTGGCCGGCTTCCCGCCCTTCAACATCTTCGTCAGCGAATTCATGGTCTTCATGGCCGGACTGAACGAAGGCTATGGCTGGATCATGGCGCTGTGCGCGCTGTTCCTGTGCATCACCATCGCCGGTCTGGTGAAGATCGTCGCCGACAGCGTGCTGGGCAAGAGCCCGGAGACGATGCCGAAGGGTGATGTCGGCTGGAAGGCGTTGGCCCCGCTGGGCGTGCTGGCGGTGCTGGTGCTGACGCTGGGCTTCGCCGTGCCGCAACCGCTGTCCACTCTGGTGCAGCAGGCGACCGCGGTGGTGATGAACGGCGACAGCCGCCCGGTGGTGGCCGCGCCCTGGCAAACAAACGACGGGCAAAAATACGACACGGCCCGCGCCGGCGGACAGCTGGTGACCGGCAGCCTCTCGCAGACGGAGATTTCCAAATGAACCTCATCACTCCGGACCGGGTCGGGAGCGGCACCATCGCCTCCCTGCGCGAGAGCCTGCCCCATGCGATCCTCGATGAATCCTGGCAGACCGAGTCCCAGGTCACCATCACGGTCAAGCCGGTGTCGCTGCCCGATGTCGTCGCCAGCCTCTATTACGACCATAATGGCTGGCTGTCGGTGGTCGTCGGCAACGACGAACGGCCGCTGAACGGCGGCTACGCCGTCTACTATGTCCTGTCCATGGAGGGCGGTGACAAGTGCCATGTGGTGGTGCGCTGCGAGGTGCCGGCCGACACGCTGGAATACCCGTCCGTCACCCCCAGGGTGCCCGCCTGCGTCTGGGGCGAGCGCGAGGTGCGCGACATGTTCGGCCTGCGCCCGGTCGGGCTGCCGGACGAACGCCGCCTCGTGCTGCCCGACGACTGGCCGGACGAGCTCTATCCGCTGCGCAAGGATTCGATGGACTACCGGCTGCGCCCGGCGCCGACCAGCGACGACGAGACCTACCAGTTCATCAACGAGGCCAAGCAGGAGACCCGCGTCGTCCCGCTGGGGCCGCTGCACATCACCTCGGACGAGCCCGGCCATTTCCGCCTGTTCGTCGATGGCGAGGACATCATCGACGCCGATTACCGCATGTTCTACGTCCACCGCGGCATGGAGAAGGTGGCCGAGACGCGGATGGGCTACAATGACGTCACCTTCCTGGCCGACCGCGTCTGCGGCATCTGCGGCTACGCCCACAGCGTCGCCTATGCCAGTTCGGTGGAGAATGCGCTGGGCATCAAGGTGCCGCCGCGCGCCCAGGCCATCCGCTCCATCCTGCTGGAGACGGAGCGGATGCACAGCCATCTGCTGAATCTCGGCCTCGTCTGCCACTTCATCGGCTTCGACACCGGCTTCATGCAGTTCTTCCGCGTGCGCGAGAAGGCGATGACGCTGGCCGAACTGCTGACCGGTGCCCGCAAGACCTATGCGCTGAACCTGATCGGCGGGGTGCGTCGCGACATCCTGGGCGACCAGCAGGCGAAGACCCGCGAACTGGTCGCCGAGCTGCGCGACGACGTGACCCGGCTGGTCGATGTGCTGCTGTCCACCGCCAATGTCAGCGGCCGCGTCAAGGGCGTCGGCCGGCTCGACCCGCAGATCGCCCGCGACTACAGCCCGGTCGGGCCGGTGGTGCGCGGCAGCGGCCACCGCCGCGACACCCGCGCCGACCATGCCTTCGCCGGCTACAAGCTGCTCGACATGCCGGTCCATGTCGAGCAGGGCTGCGACGTGCTGTCCCGCACGCTGGTGCGGGTGGCGGAGTTCTTCGACAGCCTGTGGATCATCGAACAGCTGCTGGACAAGGCCCCGGCCGGCCCGGTGCTGAACGAGGATTTCACCTATGTCCCGCACAAGTTCGCGCTGGGCTTCACCGAGGCGCCGCGCGGCGAGGACATCCACTGGTCGATGACCGGCGACAACCAGAAGCTCCACCGCTGGCGCTGCCGCGCCTCGACCTACAACAACTGGCCGGTGCTGCGCTACATGCTGCGCGGCAATACGGTGTCGGACGCCCCGCTGATCGTGGGCAGCATCGACCCCTGCTATTCCTGCACCGACCGCGTGACCGTGGTGGACGTGCGCAAGAAGCGCTCCAAGACCATCGCCTACAAGGAGATGGAGCGCTACTGCCGCGAACGCACGGATTCACCGCTGAAGTGACGGGGGGCGGACATGCTCAAGCTACTCAAGGAAATCTTCCGCACGGGCGAGGCGACGGTCAAATACCCCTTCGCCCCGATGCCGGTCTGCAAGGACTTCCGCGGCAAGCCGGAACACAAGGCGGAGGACTGCATCGCCTGCGCTGCCTGCACCGTCGCCTGCCCGGCCAACGCCATCCAGATGGAGACCGACACCGCCGCCGGCAGCCGCACCTGGTCGATCAATTACGGGCGCTGCGTCTTCTGCGGCCGCTGCGAGGAATCCTGCCCGACCGGCGCCATCCGCCTGTCCGACGATTTCGAGCTGGCGGTCGGCAGCAAGGCCGACCTGACGCGCAAGGCCGTCTTCACGCTGGCCGACTGCGCCTGCTGCGGCAAGCCCTTCGCCCCGGCCAAGGAGGTCGATTACGTCGCCCGCCTGCTGAGCCAGTCGGCCCGCAGTGCGGAAGAGGCGGACCGGCTGCGCCTGACCGCCGCGACCTGCCCGGCCTGCAAGCGCGCCCAGGATGTCCACCACATCGCCGGCATGGGAATCGCCCGGCAGATGGACGCCGGCCTCTCGAAAGCCGGAAAGCCGGCCAAGGAACTGGAGACCACGCCATGAACGTCCCCGTAGACCCCAAGACCCTGGTGGCGGAGATGACGCCGGTCTCCACCAGCGAGCAGATCGCCACGATGAAGAAGGCGCTGCTGAAGAACATCCAGCGCTCGGCTTATGTCTATCGCGTCGATTGCGGCGGCTGCAACGGCTGCGAGATCGAGATCTTCTCGTCCATCACCCCGGTGTTCGACGCGGAACGCTTCGGCATCAAGGTGGTGGCCTCGCCCCGCCATGCCGACATCCTTCTGTTCACCGGCGCCGTGACCCGTTCCATGCGGATGCCGGCGCTGCGCGCCTACGAGGCGGCGCCCGATCCGAAGATCGTGGTGTCCTACGGCGCCTGCGGCTGCACCGGCGGCATCTTCCATGATCTTTACTGCGTCTGGGGCGGCACGGACAACATCGTGCCGGTGGACGTCTACATCCCCGGCTGCCCGCCGACGCCGGCCGCGACCATCCACGGCTTCGCCGTGGCGCTGGGCCTGCTGGAGCAGAAGCTGAGGGCAGAGACCCATGTCGAGGCCGCCGGCGAGACCGCCACCCTGCCCCATCCCGACATCCCCTATGCCTTGCGGGTCCGGCTGGAACGCGAGGCACGGCGGATGGCCGGCTACCGCCAGGGCCGCGACATCGCCGAGGAGTTCATGGCCCTGCTGGAGGGGCACGCGCACACGCCGGGCTCCTTCAGCCTGTCCGAGCGGATGCTTGAGGCCATCGGCGAGGAGCGCGACCCGCGCCGCGCCGAGATCATCGGCCGGCTGGCCGAGGTGGTGCAGCAGGCCATCCGGGGAGACGCACCATGACCTTCGCCGCACAAGCCGATCCCGGCTCCATCCCCGGCCTGCGGGCCGGCCGGGGGGCCGCACCGGAGGTGGTCTTCTACCAGCTGAACGCCAAGGTGCTGGAACGCAAGGAGGACATCCCGGAGGATGCCCGGCAGGTGGTCTATTATTCGCTGGCCATCGGGCATCACATCGGCGTGTTCGACTGCTTCAAGCCGGCCTTCCGCTGCACCACCGCGGTGTTCGACCGCGTTCTCGACACGCTGAAGGACAGTGAGGAGGCGCACCGCAAGCTGTCGGGCCTGCTGCGCTTCGGCGAAATCACGGTGGACAGCACCCACGTCCGGCCACTGATGATGGCCATTGAGGCGGCGCTGCCCACCGCCCCGCCCGACGTGGCGGCCTGGCTCGACCGGCTGCGCACCGCGCTGGACGCCATCCGGCGCGAGCCTGCGATCTATCTGATGGGGAGACGGCTGTCATGACCGATGTCGTATTCACGGTTGGGAATGTCCTGCGCGGCGACGATGGTGCCGGCCCGCTGCTGGCGCAGTTGCTCGACGAGCAGCCGGCCCCCGGCTGGACCGTTGTGGATGGCGAGGATGTCCCGGAAAACCACACCCACCACATCCGCTCGCTGGCGCCGCAGCGGGTGCTGATCGTCGATGCCGCCGACATGGAGCTGCCGCCCGGCGAAGTGCGCCTGATCGAGCAGGACAGCGTCGCCGAGCAGTTCATGGTCACCACCCACGCCATTCCGCTGAACTTCCTGATCGACAGCCTGCGGGAGACCGTGCCGGAAATCCTGTTCCTCGGCATCCAGCCGCAGGACACCAGCTTCTTCGCGCCTGTCACACCCACCATCCGCAATTCCGTGGAGGCCGTACACGACCGGCTGGTCCGCGGCGAGGGATTCGAGGTCTACGAGACGGTGGGCTGATCGGGGGGCTGATGCAAGTATCGAGGCAACTCAAGACAAGTGGAGGAATTTCGCCATGGCGGATCCTGCATCGAAAGACACACCGGTTCTCGGCATGGACGCCTATTCGCCCGCCGAGATTCAGGACAAGGTCGAAAAGCTCGGGGTGAAGAAGGCGACGATGCCCTTCCTGCCGAGCTTCATGCTGGCGGTGGTTGCCGGCGGCGGCATCGGGTTGGGCGGTATGTTCTTCGTCATCGTGATGGCCGATCCCGCGCTGAGCTTCGCCGTCCAGCGGATATTGGGCGGGCTGGTCTTCTCGCTCGGCCTCGCCATCGTCATGGTCGGCGGGGCGGAGCTGTTCACCGGCAATTGCCTGATCGTGATGGCGCGGGCCAACGGCCAGATCAGCACGGCGCAGGTGCTGCGCAACTGGGCGACCATCTGGATCGGCAACGCGGTCGGGGCGATGGGCCTCGTCTTCCTGATCTATATGTCGCACCACACCGAGATGAACAACGGTGCGGTCGGCGGCGCTGTCCTGAAGCTCGCCATCGGCAAGATCGCGCCCGACGCGGTGACGATCTTCTTCAAGGGCATCCTGTGCAACCTGCTGGTCTGCCTCGCCGTCTGGCTCGCCTATGCCGGCCGCACGGTGACCGACAAGATCGTCGCGCTGACCCTGCCGGTCGCCGCCTTCGTCGCCGCCGGCTTCGAGCACTGCATCGCCAACCTGTATTTCCTGCCGCTGGCCTATGTGCTGAAGGTGACGGGCCATGTGCCGGCCGGGCTGGACGTGTCGATGATCACGGCGGGCGGCATCCTGCACAACCTGCTGTTCGCCACGCTGGGCAACATCGTCGGCGGATCGGTGTTCGTCGGCGGGATCTATTGGCTGATCTACCGCAAGGGTCTGGGCGGCCTGACCCCGCTGCCGGCGCAAAGGCCGCTGTCCTCGATGGGGCAGCCGGCGGCGACGCATTGATGGCGACCCGCTGAATCACAAAGCCCGCGGGCCGGCGACGAACCGGCCCGCGGGCTTTGTTTTACAGGCCTCGCTCAATCGGGCATCGCGACCCGTGACGGCACCGCATAGACGGTGAAGCGGCCATCGCGCACATAGGCGACCACCCCTACCCCAACCGTCTCGGCGAAGTCGACGGACAGCGAGGTCGGGGCGGAAATGGCGGCGATCAACGGGATGCCGGCGGCGGCGGTCTTGTGGACCATCTCGAAGGAACAGCGGCTCGACACCACGACGAAGCCGCCGGTCGGGTCGATGCGGTCGCGGGCGAGCGCGCCGATCAGCTTGTCGAGTGCGTTGTGCCGGCCGACATCCTCACGCACCGCCACCAGTTCGCCATCGAGACGGGCAAAGCCGGCGGCATGGACGGCCCCGGTCTCCCGGTTCAGGCTCTGTCCGGACGGCAATGCCGCCATGGCGCAGCTGATGGCGTCCGGTTCGATGCGGGCGGTGGACCGGACCGGATCGAGCGGCCGCAGGGTTTCAGCGAAACTGTCGGTGCCGCACCGGCCGCATCCCGACCCACCCATCAGGTTGCGCTTGCGTTTGAGCAGGGCGGCAAGCCGCTCCACCGGCAACTGCATGCGGATGCGGACACCGTCCGTCAGTTCCTCGATGGCGGTGACGGCCAGTTCGTCTGCACTGCCGACGATCCCCTCGCTGAGGGAAAAGCCGGTGGCGAAATCCTCAAGGTCGGTGGGTGTTGCCAGCATGACGGCGAAGAGATCGTCGGCATAGACCAGCCCAACCGGAACCTCATCGATGATTTTCTCATCCTGGCGGTCGAAGCCGGACTCCGTGCGGACAATCGCCTGCACCTGCCGGACTCCGCGGTTGGAGAGCGGGTGGGCCAGGGAAAATGCGGCGGACGGTGGGGCGGTACAGGCGGTTGCATGTTCCATGATCTGGTCCAAACCCTGGCGGTGACGGCAATTGCGGATGGTGAGGTGCGGGCGCCGGCTGGATGGTCCGTCATGGTTGCCGTCGCGCAGACGGCCCTGGAGCATCGAACCCCGGCAGAAAGGTCAGCGAAGCGTCCGCTGTCCAATTCTGTACCAACACGCCCCAGAACGACATGCGGCATTCCGGCCCATTATCAATATTCATCACTCATCTTAAAATACATATCACTTATCGGATCATAGGAATTTGTTATCGCCTAGTCTTGATTTATGAAAATGGACATTTCGCCAATTTATTGTTTGCGGCAGCCAAGTGGCGGTGCTATCCCTTGGAGGTCCCTTGCACCCATGCTTTTTAAGCCTCGGTACATCCAGCTCCCATCGTGGAGAAGGACGATGCATGAACTCTCATTGTGCGAACGCCTGATCGACTTGCTGCAGGAGGAATCGCAGCGCCATGCCTTTCATCGGGTCACGCGGATCCGGTTGGCGGTGGGGCGGTTTGCCTGCGTCGATCCCGATGCCATTCGCTTCGCCTTCGACGTGGTCAGGCGCGACACATTGGCAGAGGGTGCGGTGGTGGACATTCAGCAGCCTCCCGGTTTGGTCTGGTGTGAAGATTGTTCCGGCGAGAGAGAGGTTCCCACGCGCCTTTCCCCCTGCCCGATCTGCGGTGGTCTGCGCCTGTCCCCCCGCGGCGGCGAAGACCTGACGCTGGTCGAACTGGAAGTCGCGTGACGCGGCGAGACGGAGACCGACCATGTGCCTGGGCGTACCGGCCAGAATCATCGCCATCGCCGATGCCCGGCGGATGATCGCCCTCGCCGACATCCTTGGCGAAAGGCGGGAAGTCAACCTCTCCTGCATCGCCGAACCGGACGATGCCCTGTCCGACCAAGTCGGACAGTGGGTCCTGGTCCATCTTGGCTTCGCCCTTTCCCGCGTCGACGAAGCCGACGCGCGTGTCACCCTCGACCTGCTTCGCCAGGTCGACGAGGCAGAGGCCGGGAGAGGCCACCTGAAGGCCTCCCTGCTCGCCTGACACGGGCGACGTGGCCGGCCGAATCCCTTAGGAGATCGTTCGATGAACAGGTTGCTTTCCGCCGGTCTGGCCGGCGTTCTGGCGGCAACGCTGGCTCTGCCGGCTGCTGCCCACACCGGCCATGCCGGCGATGCGATGTTCCTTCAGGGGGTGCTCCACCCGCTGACCGGCATCGATCATCTGCTGACCATGGTGGCGGTCGGTATCTGGGCGGCGCAGAACGGTGGCCGAGCCATCTGGATGCTGCCGGCCGCTTTCATCGCGATGCTGTCCGGCGGCGCCGCGCTCGGCATGGCGGGTATCGAGCTGCCGGCAGTGGAAGCCGGGATCGCCGCTTCCGTGGCGGTGCTCGGGCTGCTGGTGCTGCTGAACAGGCGGGTGCCGGTCGCCGCCGCCGCGATCCTGGTCGGCGCCTTCGCCGTCCTGCATGGACATGCCCACGGCACCGAGATGCCGCAGACCGCAGAGCCGCTCCTCTACGGACTGGGCTTCGTTCTGTCCACTGCGACGCTGCACGGCACCGGCATCGCCCTTGGGCTGGCTCGCCATATCCCGCGCAGGTTGCTCGCGTCGCGGGCGCTGCGGCAGCAGGAGTCGTCGTCGGGTCGCTGCTGACGGCATCGGCCGCGTCCCGGCTTTTGCTGACCGAACCGAACATGCGAACGCCCCGGTTCCATCGAACCGGGGCGTTCGGTTTTGCCGATTGCAAGGACAGGCAATCGCGATCCCCGGCTTTCACACGATGAAGTGGCCGGGATGGCTGTAGACCACGATACGCTGGTCACGCGCGAATCCTGCCAACGTCAATCCGCACCCATCCGCCAACCGCACCGCAAGCGCGGTGGGAGCGGAGATGGCGACGAGGCATCCGACCCCGGCCACCGCCGCCTTCTGGACCATTTCGAAGCTGGCCCGGCTGGAGGTCAGGACGAAGCCGTCGGTGGCATCGATTCCCGTGCGGGCCATCCAGCCGATCAGCTTGTCGAGCGCATTGTGCCGGCCCACGTCCTCGCGGATCGTCATGATTGCGCCCGTCCGATCGACCCAGGCGACGCCATGAACGGCGCCCGTCATGCGGTGCAGGCGCTGATGTTCGGCAAAGTCGGCAAGCGCACGGTTCACCGCGGCGACCGGCACGGGCTCGCCGCGCACCACGCTGTTCTTGACACGGGCCACCGCCTCCAGCTTCTCGACCCCACACAGGCCGCAACCGGTACGCGCCGTCATGCTGCGGCGGCGGTCCTTCAGGGCCGTGAAGCGTTCCAGCGGGATGTCCATATGGACCTCCAGCCCGTCGCAGCCTTCCCTGACGGCGATGTCGAACAGCTCGTCCGGGCTGGCCAGGATGCCTTCCGACAGGCTGAACCCCAGCCCCAGATCGTCCAGATTCTCCGGAGAAGCCAGCATCACGGCGTGGGAAATGCGGTTGTAGACCAGCGCGACAGGAACCTCCTCGATCACGAGGTCGTCGCAGGCCTCCACCCGCCCCTGCTCCAGGCGCAGCACGGCGGTGCGGTGGACGGTTGGAAAGGCGGTTCCGTCCGAAGGGTCGGTCAGCATGTCGAGCGGCATGTCAGTCTCCTAGGGCTCAGACCTTCTTGCCTGTGGTCTCGCGATACCAGCGCGGATGGTGCTTCCTGGCCCAGCCATGAGTAACAACGCCTTCGACCATCGCGCGGATCGTGCCCTGAACCCAAAGCGCTGCGTAGACATGCACGATGATCGAGGAGATCAGCACCACGGCACTCGTCGCATGGACCAGCAGGGCGATGCGGATGACCGGGATCGGGAAGGAGGAGGCGAAATAAGGCCGCCACGCGATCACGCCCGAACCCAGCAATGCTGCCATGCACAAAACCATCACCCAGAACATGGCTTTCTGGCCGCCGTTGTAGCGGCCGATGTCGCCGACTTCGTTGCCCTTCATGACCTCCCTCACCGCGACCATCCAGCGGATGTCCTCGCGGTTCAGCAGGTTGTGGTGCCAGTAGCGGAAGAACTGCCGGCCGAAGGCGACGAACATGACCACCCCGACGAATGGATGGACGATGCGCGCCAGTTCCGGCGTACCGAACACGCCGGTCAGCCAGAAAAAGGCCGGGTAGAAGAAGGCCAGGCCGGAGATCGCCAGCAGCACGAAGCAGACCGCGACGACCCAGTGGTTGATCCGCTCGGCGGCGCTGTAGCGCTGGATCAGCTTTTCCTTCGCAGGATTTTGCGCTTTGTCTGTCATGACCGGTCCTCCTCGCGGGCGTCCGCCTTTGCAGTGTCGTGGGCGTCGTCGTGAGCGTCGTCATCGGCCCGGTTGGGACCGACCGTGATGTAGTGGAAGAAGCCGAACAGGCCGGCGGCGGCGATGCCGACCGTCGCCAGCGGCTTCAGGGCACCCTTCCACAGGCCGACCGCCGTGCTGATCGACGGATCGTTGGGCAGGCCGGAATACTGCTCCGGCTTGTCGGCATGGTGCAGCACATACATCGTGTGCGTGCCGCCGACGCCCGGCGGGTCGTAGAGGCCGGCATTCTGGAAACCGCGGCTCTGGAGATCGGCGATGCGGGTTGCCGCGACCTCCTTCATGTCCTCCTTCGAGCCGAACTGGATGGCGCCGGTCGGGCAGGTCTTGACGCAGGCCGGCTCCAGCCCGACCGCCACGCGGTCGGAGCACATGTTGCACTTGTACGCCTTGCCGTCCTTCGGGCTGAGGCGCGGCACGTTGAACGGGCAGCCGGACACGCAATAGCCGCAGCCGATGCAGTGATCCTGGTTGTAGTCGACGATGCCGTTCTTGTGCTGGACGATGGCACCCGGCGACGGGCAGGCCTTGAGGCAGCCGGGTTCGGCGCAATGCATGCAGCCGTCCTTGCGGATCAGCCACTCCAGCTTGCCGTTTTCCTCCACCTCGGCGAAGCGCATGACGGTCCAGGCCTGCGACGACAGGTCGGTCGGGTTGTCGTAGACGCCGACGCAGGTACCGACATCGGCGCGCAGTTCGTTCCATTCGGAACAGGCGACCTGACAGGCCTTGCAGCCGATGCAGACCGACACGTCGATGAGCTGGGCGATCTCGGCCGGGTTCCGGGCCTCTGCCGCCGCGGTCGGGCTCGCCGAACGGCGCTGGATGTCCAGGGATGACGAGGTCATGGCGTTACGCTCCCACGATCTTCTCGACGTTCACGAGGAACGCCTTGTATTCCGGCGTCTGGGTGTTGCAGTCGCCGACGGCCGGCGGCAGGGTGTTTGACAGGTAGCCCTTGTGCGCCACCGTCTCCCATCCCCAGTGCAGCGGGATCCCGACCTGATGGATCGTCTTGCCGCTGACCGTCAGTGCCTTGACGCGCTTGGTCACCACCGCCTTCGCCTTGATGAAGCCGCGTCGCGAGCTGACCTTCACGGTGTCGCCGGTGCGGATGCCCTTCTCGGCGGCCAGCGTCTCGCCGATCTCGACGAACTGTTCGGGCTGGGCGATGGCGTTCAGCGCCACGCTCTTGGTCCAGAACTGGAAATGCTCGGTCAGGCGGTAGGTGGTGCCGACATAGGGGAACTGGTCATGGGTGCCGAGCCGCGCCTTGTCGGCGGGGAAGATGCGCACCGCCGGGCTGGTGACCACCTTCGGATGGAGCGGGTTGGTGCCCAGCGGGCTTTCCATCGGCTCGTAATGTTCGGGGAACGGGCCGTCCACCAGCTTGTCGGTGGCGAACAGGCGGCCGACGCCCTCCGGATTCATGATGAAGGGGTTCATGCCGCTGGAGGGTGCCGCGTCGATCTTGAAGTCCGGCACGTCGGCGCCCGCCCACCGCTCGCCCGTCCAGGCGATCAGCGTGCGCTTCGGATCCCAGGGCTTGCCCGACGGGTCGCAGGAGGCGCGGTTGTAGATGATGCGGCGGTTGGCCGGCCAAGCCCATGCCCAGCCCGGTGTGTTGCCCAGCCCGGAATCGGAGTTGTCGCGCCGCGCCATCTGGTTGCCCGCCTGGGTCCAGCAGCCGGCGAAGATCCAGCAGGCCGACAGGGTGGAGCCGTCTTCCTGCAACAGCGCGAATCCCGGAAGCTGCTCGCCCTTGCGGGCCAGGACCTTCGTCGGATCCTTCGGGTCGGGGATGTCGGCCAGCGCCCGGCCGTTCAGTTCCTTCGCCAGCTCCTCCGGCGTCGGGTCCAGAGGGTTGCGGTAGGGCCAGGAGAGATTGAGGATCGGTTCCGGCGCCTTGCCGCCATCCCGGCGGTAGAGGTCGCGCAGCGCGACGAACAGCTCGGCGATGATCTCCTGGTCGGTCTTGGCCTCGCCCGGCGGATTGGCGCCCTTGTAGTGCCATTGCAGCCAGCGCGCCGAATTGACGATGGCGCCGTCCTCTTCGGCGAAACAGGTCGACGGCAGGCGGAACACCTCGGTATTGATGGCGGCGGTGTCGACGTCGTTAATCTCGCCGTGATTGCGCCAGAAGGACGCGGTCTCCGTGGCGATCGGGTCGATCACCACCATGTATTTCAGCTTCGAAAAGCAGGCGGCGGTCTTGCGCGCGTCGGGGAAAGAGGTCAGCGGGTTGAAGCCCTGGACGATCAGCCCGTTGACCTTGCCGTTGTGCATCAGGTCCATGACCTGCAGCACGTCGTACATCTTGTCCCACTTCGGGATCCAGTCATAGCCCCAGTCATTGTCCCGGGTGGCGTTGTCGCCCCAGAACCATTTCATCAGGCTGACGAAGAATTTCGGCGTGTTGCTCCAGAAATTCAGCTGGCCGGGCTGCTGTGCCTTTGGCGTGGTCCTGGCGAGATAGTCGGCGAGCGTCGGGTGCGCCTTTTCGTTCGGCAGCGTCAGATAGCCGGGCAGGCTGGTGGACAGCAGGCCGAGGTCGGACAGGCCCTGGATGTTGGAATGGCCGCGCAGCGCGTTGACGCCGCCGCCGGGCATGCCGATGTTGCCCAGCAGAAGCTGGATCATCGCCATGGTGCGGATGTTCTGGGCGCCGACGGTGTGCTGGGTCCAGCCCAGCGCGTAGAGGATCGTGCCGACCTTGTTGCGGGCCGAGGTCTCGCCCAGATAGCGGCAGACCGTCAGGAAGCCGTCCTTCGGGCTGCCGGTCAGGTCGGCGACGACCTCGGGCGTGTAGCGCGCATAATGGGCCTTCATCAGGTTCCACACGCAGCGCGGATGCTGGAGCGTCGGGTCGGTGCGGGCATTGCTCGCCTCGTCGAACTCGTAGTTCCAGCTCCTGCGGTCGTACTGCCCCTTGGCCGGATCGAAGCCGGAGAACAGGCCGTCCTCGAAGCCGAACCCCTCATCGACGATGTAGGAGGCGTTGGTGAACGCCTTCACATACTCCCACTGGATCTTGTCGTTGGCGATCAGCCAGTTGATGACGCCGCCCAGGAACACGATGTCGGAGCCGGCGCGGATCGGGACATACTCGTCGGCCACGGCGGCGGAGCGGTTGAAGCGCGGATCGACAACGACGATCCGCGCACCCCTCTTCTTCGCCTCGATGGCCCATTTGAAGCCGACGGGGTGCGCCTCGGCCGGGTTACCCCCCATCACCAGGATGAAGTCGGCGTTGGAGATGTCGACCCAGGTGTTGGTCATCGCTCCGCGCCCGAAGGTGGAGGCCAGGGCCGACACGGTCGGGCCATGGCAGACGCGGGCCTGCGCGTCGGTGCCGACGATGCCGAGCGAGCGCATGAACTTCTGCGTCAGGATGCCGGTCTCGTTCGACGAGGCCGACGCGGTCAGCATCGCCGTCGACACCCAGCGGTTCACCGTCACGCCCTGGTCGTTCCTGACGACGATGTTGGCGTCGCGGTCGTCCTTCATGTGGCGGGCGATGCGTTCGACCGCCTCATGCCAGGAGATGCGTTTCCATTCGCTGCTGCCGGCCTCGCGCACCTCCGGATATTTGAGGCGGTTCGGGCTGTGGATGAAGTCCAGCAGGCCGGCGCCCTTCGGACAGAGCGAGCCGCGGCTGACCGGATGATCGGGATCGCCCTCGATATGGACGATCTCCGCCTTCGCGTTCTTGGCGCCGTCGCCCAGGCTGTACATCAGCAGGCCGCACCCGACCGAACAGTAGGGGCAGGTGTTGCGGATTTCCTTGGCGCGGGCCAGCTTGAACTGCCGCACCTCGGCCAGCGCGGTGGACGGCAGGAACCCCAGCGCGGCCACGCTGGAGGCCGCGATTCCCCCCGCCGTTCCCTTCATGAATTGCCGACGACTGAGCTGCATGGTTCCTCCCGGATTGGCGCTGTTCTGGGCGCGCCCAAGGCAGGTTCCGTGCCAGTCCGGAATAGCCCTCAATTCCTGTGGCTTTCCGTCATGGCCTCAGCGTTTTTATGGACATTCTGTCCGGATCGGAGGGACAGAATGTCCACATAAGAGGTGGGCCGATCGGTAGCTTCCGTTGTGGAAAGGCAGTTCGACCGGCTTGTACGGAAATTGCAGCGGACGGCAGGCGCAACCTTTTGAGAAACGGCTCCCCATGTCCCAGCACCGCCACGCCACCGCCACCGACGGACCCGCACCCATCAGCGAGGCGATGGCCGAAGCCATGGCCGCTGCCGGACTGGAGCCCGGCCGGTCGCCGTCCCCTGTGCGCCTGCCCGATGCCGGCACGCTGTTCCGGCACCGGGCCGCGCGTCTTCGTCGCCTCGCCGATGGTCACCGGCTGTCGTCCTGGCTGGCCTTCATGGCGCAGTTGAGCGACGCCCAGCATGAGCTGGCCGCGATTCCAACCGCGGCGGCGCCTGAGACAGGCTGGCTTTCCGAGCTCGTACACCTGCGCAACCGACTGCGTGGCTCGCTTCCGGCAACGGCGGAGACTGTGCTGGAGGCTTTGCCGTGGAGCGATGCGGAGGCGCTGAACGCTTCGGCCGCGCGACTGCTGACCGGCGTGGCGGAACAGGAGGACATCGGTGGCGCGCCCTTCATCGTCGCCGCCCTTCAAGTCGCCTGGACCCGCCACGCCAGCGGAATGGAGGCCCCAGCGGTTTCCGCCTCGGCGGTGGCCGACCGTTGCCCGATCTGCGGAAGCGCGCCGGTCGCCGGCGTGATCCACACCGGGAGCGAGATCGGCGGGCTGCGCTATCTCCATTGCGGCCTCTGCCATACGGCGTGGCACCATGTCCGCAGCGCCTGTGTGGCCTGCGGCGAAGGCAACCGGATCGACCTGCGGCTTATCGAGGCGGTGGAGGATTCCGGCAGCGGGTCCAACGATCCGGCGCGTGCCGAAACCTGCGAGTCCTGCAATGGCTATCTGAAGCTGTTTCTGATGGAAAAGGCGCCCGGCCTCGACCCGGTGGCGGACGACCTCGCCTCCTTCGCCCTCGACATCCTGGTCGGCGACGAGGGGTTCCAGCGGATCGGCGGCAATCCCTTCCTTGCCCAGGCAGGATGAGAGCCCGGTTCACTCGTCGCGGAACAGGACCGATGGGGATGCCGGTTCGCCGGTCCGATCGGCGAAGCGGGCTGTCCGGCGCAGGGCCACGGTGAAGGTGGTGCGGAGGCCGGGCCGGCTCTCCACGGCGATGTGACCGCCCTGGCGCTGGACGATGGCGAAGCTGATCGACAGGCCCAGCCCCGTCCCCTCGGATTTCTTGGTGGTGAAGAAGGGATCGAAGACGCGGCCGAGATAGTCGGGCGCGATGCCGTGCCCGGTGTCGTGGACCGACAGGACGACGCCCGCTTCGCCCTCCTCCGGGAAACGCGTGTCGGCGGTCTCGATGGTCAGCGTGCCGCCGTCCGGCATCGCCTGGACGGCGTTGACCATCAGGTTGACCAGCACCTGCTGCAACTCGCCCCGGCTGATCTCGACCGGGACCGTCGCCGTCAGGCTGGTTTCCACCGCGATGCGGCGGCGCCCCATGGTGTGGCGGGTCAGCAGCAGGCAGTCGAGGACCACCGCATTGACGTCGACCGGTTCCGCCTGTCCGGCATAGTCGCCCGGCCGGGCGAACTGGAGCAGCTTGGCGATGATGGCCTGGATGCGCCGGGTCTGCTCGTCGATCAGGCGGATCTCGTCCTTCACCGGTGCGGCGGCATCGCCCAGCACCTCGCCCAGCAGGTCGAGGTTGCCCTGTATCACCGCGACGGGGTTGTTGATCTCGTGGGCGACCCCGGCGGTCAACTGGCCGATGGCGGCCAGCTTCTCGCTCAAAACCAGCTGGCGGCTGGCCTGCCGGAGCGTGGCATTGGCGCTTTCCAGCTCGGCCGTACGCTCGGCGACCTTGCGGTCGAGATCTTCGGCCGACCGCTGCAATTCCAGCCGGCGGGCCGCCAGCGAGTCCAGAAGCTGGTCGAAGGCCCGCGACAGCCGCCCAAGCTCGTCCCGGCTCCGGTTCGGCCCGGCGCGCGCCGTCTCGTCGCCCGCCTCGATGGTGGCGATGACCCGGTTCATCCGTTCGAGCGGCCGGAAAATCGCCTGGGCGAAGCGCAGGTCGGCCAGTGTTCCGAGTGCGGAAACCGCCAGGAACGCCAGCACCAGCCCGGTCATGGCGCGGTACAGCGCGTCCTGCAACGGCGCTTCCAGGAAGCCGACATAGAGCATGCCGATGCGCCGCCCCCCGGTGTCGAGCAGCGGCTCGTAGCCGGAGACATAGGTGTCGTCGACCACGAAGGCGGAACCCAGCCACACCGTGCCCTCGCCCATCACCCGGCGGTAGACCGCCGCCGACGCCCGCGTGCCGAGCGCACGCTCTCCCTCGAACAGGCGGACATTGGTGGCGATGCGGGTGTCGTCGAGGAACAGCGTGGCGGTGCCCTGGCTGCCCAGCGGCAGCGACGCCTCCTGATAGACGACGGTGTTGATGCGGTCGACGATGGTCTGGCTGCCGTTGAGCAGCATGCCGCCCTCCAGCACGCCGAGCAGCCCGCCGTCGAGCCCGAAGATCGGCATGGCGGCGTGGATGGTCAGCGCACGGTCCTCCACGCTGCGCGCGGTCGAGGCGGCGTTGCGGGTGGGGACCAGCGGAATGAGGGTGCGGGCCGCCAGGGACGGATCGATGGCGGCGAGATGCTCCGGCTCCAGCACGTCGAGCCCGTGGGTGCCGTTGCCCCGCAAGGCCGAACGAACCACCGTCCAGCCGGCCCGGTCGGCCCCGGCCGCTCCGGCACCGGCCCGCACCCGGCCTTGCGGATCGAGCAGCAGCAGAAAGTCCAACCCCTGTCGGCGTGCGGTCTCGTCCAGCAACGCCTTGAGGCCGCCGCTGTCTCGCCCGTCGAGCGCGAGCGCCAGCCGGTGGGAGGCGGCGAGCGCCGCCAGCCCGTCGCCGACCGTGCCCTGCACGCGGTCGAACACCTGCCGGGCGGTGCCGAGATCGGCGCTGACCTTGTTGAGCAGCAGCTGGTTGTAGCCCTGGGTGCCCCAGTACCAGACGATCAGCAGCAGGGCGGGCATGCCCAGGAGCAGCGGCGCCAGGACCAGCGCCAGCAGCTTGTGGCGGACCGATCCCGTGAAGGGTGTCAGACGCTCGTCCAGCGCGGCGCGCAGGCGGCTCAGACGCCCCATTCGGCCCACTTCCGGTCGAGCGTCTTGCGCGACACCCCCAGCAGGGCGGCGGCCCGCGCGCGGTTCCCGCCGCAATCGGCCAGCACCGCCAGGATATGGCGCTTTTCGACCTCGGCCAGCGTCTGCCCGCCGGCCGCATCGGCGCCGGCCCCCTCCTGGGCGACACAGACAGACAGCCCCAGATCCTCCAGCGGGAACTCGCCGAACAGAAGGGCGCGTTCCACGAGGTTGCGCAGTTCGCGCACGTTGCCCGGCCAGCCATGAGCGATCAGCGCCGCTTCGAGCGGTGGGTCGATGTCCAGCGGCGGAACCCCCAGGCGCAGCGACAGCACCCCCATGAAGCGGCGCGCCAGTTCGACCACATCGTCGCCCCGATCCCGCAGCGGCGGAACGCGCAGGGTCATCACGGCGAGCCGGTAGAACAGGTCCGCCCGGAACCGGCCGGCGGCAACCTCCGCCTTCAGGTCGCGGTTGGTCGCGGCCACCACGCGGACATCCACCGGAAGCTCCTGCTCGCCGCCGACCGGACGGATGCGGCGCTCCTCCAGAACGCGCAGCAGCTTCGATTGCAGCGCCAGCGGCAGCTCCCCGATCTCGTCCAGGAACAGCGTGCCGCCATGGGCGTAGTAGAACAGTCCCTTGCGCGCCTCCTTGGCCCCGGTGAAGGCGCCGCGCAGATGGCCGAACAGCTCCGCCTCCACCAGATCGGCCGACACGGCGGCACAGTTCAGCGCCACGAAGGGCCGCTCGGCACGGTGCGAGCGGGTGTGCAGGGCGCGCGCCACCAGCTCCTTGCCGACGCCGGACTCTCCTTCGATCAGCACGGTGGACGGCGAGGGGGCCACCCGTTCGATGAGCGCCCGCAAGCGCAGGATGGGGGGCGAGCGGCCGACGATCTCGTCGGTGGTGCCGCGCCGCTTGGCCAGTTGCCGCCGCAGGACGAAATTCTCGCGCTGGAGCCGGGTGCGCTCCATGCAGCGGGCGATGGCGCTGACGATCTGCTCGACCCGGAACGGCTTCAGGATCAGATCGGCCGCCCCGGCCCGCAGCGCCTCGATGGCGGTGTCGATGTCGGCGAAGGCGGTGATCAGGATCACGTCGCCGCCGAAGCCGGCCGCCTGCAACTCCTTCAGCCAGTCGAGGCCCGACTGTCCCGGCAGGGCGATGTCGAGGATGATCAGGTCGACACAGTGCCGCTCCAGATGAAGCGCCGCGTCCTCGGCGCTGCCCGTCGTGGTGACGCGCCAGCCGCGCCGCTCCAGGCTGCGCGACAGGAAATTGCGGATGCCTTCCTCGTCGTCGACGATCAGCACGGACGGCGCGGTCGCCGGCTCCTCCGCCACGACCGCGGGCGGGATGGCTGCGTCGTCGGGCGGCGGGGTATCGGTTGGCATGCTGGGCTTCAATGACGCATCGGGCGTGGGATATGACCGCGCGATCATAACGGATGCCCACACTGTTTCCAGTGACACGCGGCAATCTGCCGCTGCCGCCTCCCGGTTGGGTTAACAAATCACTACCGCTTTGATTGCAGCGGTCCTGTCTGCGGCACACGGTTGGCAAGAAAAACCGTTTGTTTGGACACAAACTATTGTCTATCATATTTCAGTCAATGCAATCGCATAACAATTATTATGGCTGGGATCTTCCTGCTCCCGTTGCCACCGGTTGCCTTGGGCAGAAAGCCCCCGATCCACTCCATAGCCCTTGGAAAGAGACATCCCATGGCCCTGCACGCCTGGTTTTCCGATCGGAAACTGGTTCACAAGCTGCTCATCCCGGCGGTCCTGCTGCTTGCCGTCATGGGCAGCGTGGTCTGGACCGCCAGATCGGCACTGGTTGACCTGACCGCCTCGACCAGCCGGGTGACGGATGTGGTCGCCGGGCGGCTGTCGGCGGCGCTGGCGATCCAATCGGCCATGGGCGACGCGATGGACGCGGAATCCAACGCGCTGGTCGCCGGCACGCGCGAGCGCATCGACGCCGCCTTCGCGAGCTACAAGGACAACATCGGCAAGGCGTTGACCGCCATCGACCGGCTGGCCGCGGCCTACGACGCCCCGGCCGACCGCGAGGCGATCTCCGGGATCAAATCCATCGTCGGCGAGTATGAGCGGGTGTCGCAGAAGGCGGTCGAGCTGGCGCGTGCCTATGACACCGACAGCGCGATCCGCGTATCGATCGATGTCGGCCGCCCGGTCCGGCAGAAGCTGAACCTGGCGCTGTCGGAGCGGGTGGAGCACAGCCTCGAGGAGACCAAGCACGCCGAGGACCGGGCGCTGGCGCTGTCCTCCAGCGTCATGACCCGCCTGTACGGCGTCACGGGCGTGGGCCTGCTGGTCGCCTTCGGCCTGTTCGGTTCCATCATCGTGGTCTTCGTCGTCCGGCCGCTGCACCGGCTGGTCGCCGACATGACGGCCATCGCCGACGGCAATCTCGCCATCGACATCCAGGGTGCCAACCGCAAGGACGAGGTCGGGCTGCTCGCCCGCGCGCTGCTGGTGTTCAAGAGCAACGGCCTTGCCATGCGCACCCTGCAGGAGGAGCGCGAGGCGCAGAAGCTTCAGGCGGAGCGCGACCGGCAGGCCGCCATGCGGGCGCTGGCCGACCGCTTCGACGCCGATGTGCAGGACGTGGTGCAGGCGGTGGCGACGGCCGCCCGCCATCTGCGCGGCAATGCCGAGACCATGACCGCCATCGCCTCGCAGACGACGGAACAGGCGGCGACCGTCGCCGCCACCACGGCGCAGTCCTCCGCCAACGTCGCCACCGTCGCCGCGGCGTCGGAACAGCTGGGAAGCTCCATCGGCGAGATCGGCCGGCAGGTCAACGCCGCCGCCGCCATCGCCCGCAACGCGGTTCAGGAGGGCGAGCGGACCAACGCGCTGGTCGCCCGGCTGGTCGAGGCCGCCCAGCGGATCGGCGACGTGGTCAGCCTGATCCAGAACATCGCCAGCCAGACCAACCTGCTGGCGCTGAACGCCACCATCGAGGCGGCGCGGGCTGGTGAGGCCGGCAAGGGCTTCGCCGTCGTGGCTCAGGAGGTGAAGGCGCT
>Ga0206117_100746_pt1 | contig 25615 bp, 17 predicted proteins | sample 3A5Ametagenome_FD_177997 | JGI IMG/M metagenome (GOLD analysis project Ga0206117, IMG submission 177997) | Enriched microbial communities from leaf-cutter ant dump, University of Wisconsin, Madison, United States - 3A5A | ecosystem: Environmental > Terrestrial > Nest > Insects nest > Nest dump... | reverse complement strand
CGACCTGCACTACTACTCGCAGCAGGGGCCGCTGCTGGGTGGCCAGTACCGCAAGCGCTTCGAGAGCGGCCGGCTGGAGCTGGAGGGTGCCATCACCCGCGGCGACGTGGCCAACACCACCATCGTGCCGAAGGAAACGCGCACTCGCGGCTATGTCGCGGCGCGCGGCCTGTTCGACATCGACGAGACATGGCGCGCCGGCTTCGACATCAAGCGGGCCAGCGATCCGACCTTCCTGCGGCGCTATTACGATTTCCGCGAGGATTACCTGACCAGCAAGGCCTTCGTCGAAGGCTTCCGCGGTCGTAACTATGCGGCGATCACCGGCTACAGCTTCCAGGACATGCGGTACGGGAATCCGATCCCGGAACCCGTCACCCTGCCCTATGCGCAGTACAACGCGCTGGGCGAACCGGGCAGCCTGCTGGGGGGGCGCTGGTCGTTCGATACGAGCCTGCTGGCGGTGTCGCGCTTCAAGAATGCCGGTCCCGATACGCAGCGAGTCATGGTCCAGCCGGGATGGGAGCGCAACATCGTCTCCAATGCCGGTTTCGTGACGACCCTGTCGGGCAGCGTGCTGGTCGCCGGCTACAAGGCGCAGCAGTTCAACTACAACGATCCGACGGTCCGCGGCGACGACAATATCAGCCGCTTCCGCTTCTTCCCGCAGGGACAGGCCACCGTCCGCTATCCGTTCGTCCGCTATGGCGAAAGCTCGTCCCAACTGGTGGAGCCCATCGGCCAGCTGACCTTCGCGCCGAAGCTGCCGAACGGCCGTCTGTTCCCGAACGAAGACAGCCTGGATGTCGAGTTCGACGATGTGAACCTGCTGCAGCCCAACCGCTTCACCGGCATCGACCGGCTGGACGACGGCATGCGCTTCACCTACGGCTTGCGCGGCGCGATCTACGGCTACACCCAGGGCTCGGCCAGCCTGTTCCTCGGCCAGAGCATACGCCTGAGCGACAGCAGCGCCGGCTTCACCGGCGATTCGGGCCTGGAAGAGCGGGTGTCCGACTATGTCGGCCGCCTCGATCTGCAGCCGGCCGACTGGCTGGACGTCAATTACGGCTTCCGCGTCGATCACGAGACCTTCCGTCCGCGCCGCCACTCGCTGAACGCCTCGGCAGGTGTTCCTCTGCTGCGGCTGTCGACCTCCTACACCTATGTCGACCAGACGACCTCCCGCACCGCGGTCACCCGCAACCGGGTGGAACAGGCGAACTTCGGCGTCTCGTCGCAGTTCACCGATCGCTGGAACATCGGCATCGCCCACACCCAGGCGATGGAACCGCAGCCGGGCCCGCGTTCCAGCCTTGCCGTGCTGACCTATGGCGACGAGTGCCTGCTGTTCCAGACCATCGCCCGGCGCGATTACACGATCAGCACAACGGGCGAAAAGGATGGCAACACCATCTTCTTCCGGCTGGTCTTCAAGAATGTCGGCGAGTTCAAAAGCCCGGGAATCAACGCCAGCTTCCTGGGCGGCGGGTCTGCCAACCAATAGTCGCCTTCGGGAAAAGACGGCGCAAACCAACGGCCAGGGGGTTGCATCCCCTGGCCGTTGCCATTAGCCATTGAGGTCAGACGAGACAGCCCGCCGCGACTGAAATCATGACTCTAGGACGTTACGACTACGAAAGACGGTACCGCAAACGGATGCGGGCCGGCGTGATCAAGTTCATGCTGTTGGCGGCACTCGTGCTGGGGGTCGGGCTTTTCTCCTATCAGATGGGAATCGAGCAGCTGAAGGGCCGCGATGTGACCCTGCGTGAGGAGATCGCGACTCTGTCACGCCAAAAGGCGGAGCTGGAGCTTCTGGCCAGCCAGATGCAGCACGCTGCCCGCACCGCCGAGGCGCGCGCGGCGGAACTGGAAGGCCGCCTTCAGCGCGAAGTGCCGACCGGCGATCTCGCCAAGCTGAGCCTGCTGGTGGGCGAGCGGCTGAAAAGCGGGCTTGACGCAAACCGCCTCGCCTTCGTCATCTCGCAGGCCCAGGTTCCGCGCAACTGCCAGCCGACGGACACCAAACGCTTCACGCTGAGCACCCCCCTGCTGAAGGGCGGCGCGCGCGGCGTCACCTTCGGCAACGGTACCGTAACCGTCACCGGCGAGGGGCAGTCGGCGCACAATCCGCAAGGCAACGCCGAAAGCTGGTTTGATCCGGGCCAGCCGGTGACGATCCGTATCACCGGCATGGGCGGCAAGGGCACCACGGTCAGCGGCGTTCTGCCTCTGCACCAGTCGCTGGTGGTCGACAACAGCGAATACCGCTTCACCATCGCCGCGGCCCAGCGCTCCTTCGTCGAGGTGACCGCCGACCGCTGCGCCTATCCCTGAGGCGGAACGGCGAATCCACGCGGCGGCTCCCCCGCCGCGTGGATATCCCACATGGTCGTGAAGGCCGATTCGACGGAACGGGCGAACCGGTCGGTGTCGAACAGGGGAGCGGTGACGCGGGCACGCTCCAGCCGCAGCTTCAGAGCGGCCAGTTCGGCAGGCTGTTCCGCCAGCCGTCGCGCCGTTTTCTCATAGGCATCCCAATCCGCCACCGCCAGTTCGGGCAAACCGACCGCGTGCAGCAGGCTGGCAGCGACCCGCCCGGCAAAGGACCGGCCGGGGACCGTCAGCACCGGCAGCCCGGCCCACAGTGCATCACTCGCCGTGGTGTGTGCGCCGACCGGGGCCGAATCGAGGAACAGGTCGGCCAGCCGGTGACGTGCCAGATGCGCCGGTCCCGGCAGGCGCGGAGCGAAGATCAGACGTTCCGGCGCTACACCGCGGTCCTCAGCCGCACGCCGCAGGTTGATGGCGACCTCTGCCGGCCCGTCGAGCAGCCACAGGACCGATCCCGGCACGGTTTGCAGAATCCGGCACCAGCGGCCGAACAGGTCCGGCCCGATCTTGTAGGAGGCATTGAAGGCGCAGAAGACCACGCCCTCAGCCGGCAACCCGCAATTGGCCCGGACCGGAATCGGTCCGAATGCGCGCTGCCGGTCGTTCGGCTGGTAGCTGTCGGGCAGATGGACGATTCGCTCGCTGTAAAAACGCTGGTGATCGGCAGGCGCTACCACCGGGTCGGCGAGGACGTAGTCGATGGCCGTGCTGCCCAGCGTACCCGGATAGCCGAGCCACTGCGCCTGCACCGGCGCCGGCCGGTATGCCGCGATGCCCTGGCGGGCGTTCTGCGTGTGGCCTTTCAGATCGACCAGGATGTCGATGCCTGTCTTGTGGATCAGCTGGGCCGCCGCCTCGTCGGTCAGGGCCGACAGGTCGAGAAGGCGGTCGAACCCGGCAACCAGTCGCTTTCGCAACGGGCCACCGTCGTCGGGGCCGTATGAGCAGCCAACGATCTCGAAGCGGTCGCTGTCGTGCCGTTCGATCAGCTCGGCGATCAGCACTGCGGTGGCATGCTCGTGAAAATCGGCGGACAGATAGCCGATCCGCAGCTTCGCGCCGCGGTTGGTCCGCTTCGGAAAACCGGGCAGGATGCCCCGCGTCTTCCAATTGGAATAGCGCTCGGCACAGGCACGCTCCAGCGCCGGCCCCGACCCTTCCCCCAGGAAGATCCAGGGGTGGACCTGCTGCGTCCGCCCCTCCCGCACCAAATCGACCAATCGGGCAGAAAGAATCCCCAACCCATCCCAGCGGCAGAGATGGCGACGCTGCTGCACCAGCTGCGCCAGCACCCCGCCGGCATCGGGCAGGCCGATGTGCAGCGCGCGGTCGAAGCCGACGATGCTTGCTACCGCATCCTCCGCGGGGCCGCCGCGCTGGCCGCGCTCCTTCAAGGCAAGGGCAAGGTTGGCCTGCCCTTCCGCCAGATCGGGCCGCAGGCACAGGCAGGCCCGGAATCCGGAGATGGCACGGTCCAGATCACCGCGGTCGCGATACAGCGCAGCCAGGGCCAGCCGGGCCGGAACCAGCATGCCGTCAAGCTCCAATGCCCGGCGCAGGGCCGCCTCCGCCTCGTCAAACCTGCCGAGGTCACGCAGGAGGACACCCTGGTTGCACGGCGCCGGGGCGAAGCCGGGCATGAGCCGGGCGGCTTCGCCAAAGGCCGCAGCGGCCTCCGCCGGACGGCCGAGTACCTGCAGGGTCACTCCCCAATTGTAATGGTTGCCGCCGAAATCGGGGAGCCAGGCCAGCGCCTTGCGGTGATGCGCTTCCGCCTCCGCAAGGCGGCCCTGACGCCGCAACGCCTCGCCGAGGTTGGAGCGGGCGACCGCCTCCTCCGGCGTGCCCGCCTGCCCCAGCGTGTCGAGTGCTGCGAACAGGGCAGACAGCAACGCGGCATCGCCCACCTTGCCGGCAAGACGACGGCGCAGATCGGCGATGGCGCCCATACCGGTTCCCTTCCCGATCATGGGAGGCGAGGTCACTTGCGTTGCCACTGGCCCGCAGCGGTCATCACGAACTGTCCGGCTGGGGTACGCTCGATCAATTGCTGTCCGGCGACTGCCTGGACCTTGTCCAGCGCCGTGCCGTTGCCCTTGGCGATCTCTTGATAGCGGGCAAGGCGCTGGGCGTTCACCTGCTGCGCAAGGGCCTGGGCGGAGGCGGGTGCGCCCGAAACCACACCGACCATGCCGTCCGGGCGCTCACCCAGTTGACCGGCGGCCTTGGCGGCGGCCAACGCATCCTGGGCCAGCGCCAGTTGCGGAATCGCGACCGCCAGCAGTCCTGCAGCCAGGGTGGACAGCGCGAGCCGGTTGAAGCGCCGGCGGCTGATGGGGCTTCTCGTCATCACTTCTTCCCCTTCGTCGAAGAAGGCGCGGTATCGGTCGGAAGGCCGAACAGGGCGGGGTCGTTGCGGATTGCGTCGTCGACGTCGCGCTCCAGCTTGACCCGCACCTCCTGTTCGATCCGGACATTCAGGTTGATCTCGATGGGCTTGTCGGGAGCCTCGATCTTGACCGTCGGGGCGCAGGCGGCAACTGCGGCGCAGATCAGCAAGGCAGCCGTCAGGCCTGTGTGGGAAAGTCTGGTAGCCATGGTGGCGATCAATGGTCCTTCTGGTCGGAGCCGGTCATCCGCTCCCGCACTGTGTCGGGGATCCGGTAGACGTCGAGGTTCTGGCGCAGAATCCGGTCGAGCGCGCCGGACAGCTTAAGGTTAAGGGCAACCGGATAGCCATCGTAGAATGACGGGTTGGCCCCACGCAGGGAAAAGCCGGCGCTGAGCTCTCCGCCGGCCTGTCCGTCGATGGTGATCCGCAGGGTTTCGTAACGGAAGTCGGTCAAGGCGCCCATCAACATGGCGGTCGGGCTCCCTTCCTCCCCTTTCAGGCCGGATGGCGGCTGGGCGGGATCGTATCGCAGTGTGCCGGGCCCTTCCGATTCGAGTACTCCGCCGTTCAACATGACCGTATCGCCGGCGATGACCACCGGCAGCGTGCCGGCCAGCTTGCCACTTGCTTCCAGCCCATCCACGGCAATCAGTTCCAGCAGCTTTGCGGCATCGATTCCGTCGGCATGCAGCGTGACCGTTCCCTTCGGTTTGACCGGGGCCAGTTCGAACGGATCGGCATGGAGCGTGCCGCCGGCCCAGCGCCATTCCGCCCGGTCGACATCCAGCCGTCCGTCACGGCCATAGCCGAACAGCAGCGTTCCATCGGTCAGCGGAATGCCGACATCCAGCAGGCCGATGGACAGCTTCTGCCCGTCCGGGATCACCGGCGGCGACAGGCTGGACAGGGCAACGGTGCCGCTGACACCGGCAACCGTCACCGGACCGGCGGCACCGGCCAAGCCCTTGACCACCGCTTGGCCGGCCGTGGTCAGGCCCTTGGGTGTCATGGCGAAGGTCGCCTTGCCGGACAGAGTGCCGGACGCCTTTTCAAGGAAGGTCGCACCCAGCGGCGAAATTGCGGCGAGGCCGGGTCCTTTCTCGGCCAAACGGATCGGCTTCGCCACCGCATCCAACCGTCCGGTGCCGGCGGTCTGGTCATAGGTGCCGTCAAGCGTTACCGTGAGAAGACCGTTTGCTCCTTTGGCGGTGCCGTCGATGGTCCATGGTCCGTCCCCCGCCTGGACCGCCTGCATCGTGAGGGTCAGCGGCACGACGGGAGCCGGCTTGGCGGTGCTGGTCAGCCGCAGGACGGTGACTTCCGCCCGCCGTCCGGTGCCCTCCTGCCCCAGATGCAGCACGACCTGCTCGGCCCGCAGACTGCTCGTCGGCACGTCGAGCCGCGGTGCTTGCAGTTCTGCCACGACGGTCATGGAGTCGGGCGCCCAGCGCAGAAGCTCCCCCTTCTGCGCGGCGCACAGCGTCGCTCCCTGTGGCATATCCAGGCGCTGACCGGATAGCGTCAACCCTTCCGCCTTGGCCGGCAGGCAACCGTCGGGGGTGACGGTTACGGCGCCGCCATCCATCCCGACCACCAAAGCTCCGGATAGCAACAGCCGGCCCGCCATCGGCAGTTCCAGCGCTTTGGCAGCACTCTCCAGCGGACCGCTGTCGCCTGCGATTTCCAGCCGTAGACCACGCCACCCGTCGGCGATGCGAATTCCGGTGACGGTCAGCACGGCACCGGTGAAGCCGGTCCCACGCAGCACTTCTGTCGCGGTGGCGCCGATCAGCGCCGGTCCGGCCAGGATCACCCCGCCCAGCCCGACGACGCCAAGCGTCACCGCCACCGCCGCCGTCCCCGCTATCGCCCGACCCAGCCTCAATGCCCCTGCCCCCTCCTGTCTGATCGTCAGGACCGGCATGCCACGTCCACGCCCGGATGAACACCCGGACGAGCGGCCGTCATCCGTGACCTTTGGCGGATCTTTCGGGTGGCGGGAAGACCGGCCGGTCTATCGATTGGCCGACCGGTCGAACTGCCCGCCAGCGCGGCTTTGCATTCCGTCGCTTTTCCCCTATGGTCCGGGGCGCGGATTTCGGCTCATCGGAGTGTTTCGCATGAAGCGGTGGACCCGCGCATTGCTGGCGGCGCTGTTCGCCACAATCTTCACTGTCTCGTTCTTTACAGTTTCTCAAGGGGAGGCGAAGGCCTTGGATCCGGAAAACACCATTTACCTCGACCTGAAGGACGGTCGCGTGGTGATCGAACTGCGGCCCGACCTGGCGCCGAACCACGTCGCCCGCATCAAGGAACTGACCCGTCAGGGCTTCTACAACGGCGTCGTTTTCCACCGCGTCATCGACGGCTTCATGGCCCAGACCGGCGACCCGACCGGCACCGGCATGGGCGGCTCCGGCCAGAAGCTGAAGGCCGAGTTCTCCAGCGCTCCTCACATCCGCGGCACTCTGTCGATGGCCCGCGCGCAGGATCCGAACAGCGCCGACAGCCAGTTCTTCATCTGCTTCGCCCCGTCCCAGTTTCTGGACCGCCAGTACACCGTCTGGGGCCGCGTGGTCGAGGGCATGGAGTTCGTCGACATGATCAAGAAGGGCGATCAGGCCCGCAACGGTCAGGTCTCGAACCCGGACAAGATCATCAAGATGCAGGTCGCTGCCGACGTGAAGTAACGTCGCCGCATCAGCCGACCAGTGAAAAAGGGACCGGTTCGCCGGTCCCTTTTTTGCTGCGCGCTGATCCGGTTTCCAGCTTCATCCACCGGACAGCGCGTTGGTCATCGCCCGCAGCAGGTCCTTCATCGATTGCGGCCGGTCCTGCCAGCGCATGGACAGCCCCGACAAAAGCACCTTCTCGAATCCAGGCGCCAGCGCAACGCCCAGTTCCGACGGTTTCGGCACCTTGTCGTTCATGAAACGGGCGGTGGCGTCGGGCGGCGTACGACCGGTCAGGGCCAGATAAATGGTGGCGCAAAGCGCATAGACGTCGGACCAGGGGCCTTGCCGTCCTTCATTGGAATATTGCTCCGGCGGGGCATATCCCGGCTTGAGGATCACCGTCATGCCAGCCGCCGGACGGGCGGTCTGCCGCGCAGCACCGAAGTCCAGCAGTTTGCGGTCTCCGCCATTGGTCAGGAAAATATTGTCCGGGCTGATGTCGCGATGGATCAGCCCCTGGTCGTGGATGGCCTGCAACGCCTTGGCGATCGGCATCACGACCGACAGGGTGCGCTTCACGTCGATGCGTCCGCCGCTGTCGACCAGATACTTCTTCATGGTGCGGCCTTCCAGCAGCTCCATGACCAGATAGGCGGTGCCGTTCTCCTCGAAGAAATCCTGGACACCGACGATTTCGCGCACGTCGCGCAGACGGGCGAGCGTCCGCGCCTCTTCCAGGAATTTCTCCAGCCCAGCGGTGAAGGTCTCCGCATGTTCGTCTGAGAAGGGGGAAACGGCGGCGGCGTTCGGAACACGGGCGATCAGGTTGGCCGGATAATATTCCTTGATCGCCACCTTCACCTGCAACCGGTCGTCCCAGCCCAGATAGGTGGCGCCGAATCCGCCCTGCCCCAAAACCCTCCCGGCCCTGTAGCGGCCATGCAGCAGCGTGCCGGGCACAAGATGCACACCCGGCCGGTTATCGGACTTTTCGGGGAAACCGCAGATGGCACAGGTGCCGACCTTCCCTTGGGCATCGCTTTGAGCGCTCCCCTGGGTCGTGTAGCAGCTTGGACAGAGGCCGGGTCTCACCCCGGAAGCCGGCTTCGACGAAGCCGTTCCTGCCGGCTGGCGACTGACCGGGTGAAGGATGGTCTCGGCACCACGCATGCGTTTTGCGTCAATGCGCTGGGGCGGAGGCTGCAGCATATCCACGGTGGGCTGCAGGGCTGCCGACGAAGCAGGTGGCAGTACGGGTGGGGGGGCGGATGCCGTCGCCAACTGGCGCAATCGGTCCAGCAGTTCCAACAGACGCCGGACCTCCGCCTGCGCGACATCGCTTTCCGGCTGGGCAAGCTCGGCCTGGAACTGCGGCTGGCGGACGATCTCAAGAATGTGCTGACGTATGAGGGGCAGCGCCCCATCCTCGCGGATCAGACGTGAACAGGCGACCTCCGCCAGTCGGACGGTGCGGCGGCGCAGGACCGGCTCCACCTGTTTCAGGCGGACGGCAAGCTGGCCGGTCTTTACATAATCGTCCACGGCCCGTTCGGCTTTTGCGGCGATCCGATCACAGGCATCCGCCGGAAGCGGAGCGGAGCGGATGGCCGCCAGCGCGCGGGCGAAATCCCGCTCCAACAACGCCGTGTCGGGCGTCTGCACCAACATGTTCTCGATCAGCAGTTCGTTGCAGACGGCCGCCTCCAGCGAGGCGAGAATCTCCTCGACATGGCGTTCTGCGGCAGGGGTTGCGGAAACACGGGTAAGATAATGGATGCGGCAGATCAGATCCGACTGCCCCTCGCCGAGTTCGACGATGGACCGACGATAGGCACTGGCCCCCCCCTGCTCCAGCCGACGCGAATAGCGCACGGTTATCGCATCCGCCATCGCTGCACCGCCGATCAGCCCGTCGCGGGTCAGCAAATGGCCGACCAGCGTCTTCAGCATTTCCGCCTCCTGATCGAAGGCGCCACGGCCCAGCGGCTGTGGCGCCTTCAACTGGCGACGGATGCGGTCGAGCACCGCGGCCCTCGCCTGGGGCAATTTGCCCTGGCGGAACAGGGCATTCAGCAAGCCGACACGATTCGGTCCGATAGCCTCCATGCCGATACGGCCGAACAGCAGGTCGCACAGGGTTGCCAGCAAGGTACCGGGCAACAGATTGGCCCCGAACAGTTCCACGCCAGCCGCGGCGGAGGCCAGGATGTCGCCGATCACCCCATCGATTACCGCGGTGAGCCGTTCACCCCGATCCCTCTGGTACAACTCGAGCAGCCGGTCCAGCTTGCCGTTCCAGGTCTTGATGTCGGCCAGTTCCAGGCTGACGGCGACATGGACGTCGTAATCCGCATTGCCGGTCGGGGTTTTGCCCCCTTGGGACAGCAGCCAGTCGACGACCGTGCGGCCACGCGGCATGGCGGCGAAGGCAACCTGGGCGAGCCGAGCCTGCGCCCAGCTTTCGTCGACCGCTGCACGGATGGCACGGCGGCGGATCTGAAGATCCTGCCCCAGTGCGCGCGCCTGGATCGTCGCGATCTTGGTGATGGCCACATCGACCAGCGATCCATGCTCCAGACAGGATTTCAGCGGTTTGGCCAGATGGATCAGTTCCGTCGGAGTTAGGAACAACGGGTCCAGATACGACCGAATCGTCGCTCCGATCACCAGACGGGCCGGAAGCGCATGGTAATCCGCCAGTGCGTCGCACAGCTCCGCCTCATCGAGCATAGCCATGGCCGAATGGGGCATCGGCGTCGCGCGGCTGAGCTGGGGACTGGACACTCCGGGCCTTTCCATCAGATGGCGGATGGTGCAGCCAAGCTGCAACAACGGCGTCCCGTCTGCGTTGTCGATCGGGCCGGCGTGTAGCATCGACCAGGGCACACCGATGGGACGGAACGCCGAAGGATCATGGTTGCGCAGCGAGGGTAAATGACGGGTGTACGATACCCGCATTTTTCATCAAAAACACAAGAGTTGTGTCAGCATTGGGCTATGCGGCCTGTTGACTACGGGTCCCGTTCCCTTCGCTCTTCGCATGTGCGATAAAAATCGGAACGCTGACGATGGGAGAAGCGCATGATCCGGAACAGCACCATCATCGCGTTGCGGCATGGGCCGATGACCCTCACGGCTGCCCCCCAGTGCGGTGGCTCGCTGGCGAGTTGGAGCCTGTCCACTCCCGATGGTCCAGTGGAGCTTTTCCGACGTGCGTCGGACCACGCGCTGGCCGGCGATTTCGCCCCTGACATGGCCTGCTTTCCGCTGATCCCCTTTTCCAACCGCATCGGCGGCGGCCGTTTCGTCTTTCAGGGCCAGGAGGTGGTGCTGGCGACCGATCCCGGCTCGCCCCACCGCATCCACGGCCATGGCTGGTCCACCCTGTGGAGCGTCGAGGCCGTCACCGACGACGCCCTGCGGATGGGCTTCTCTCACAGGGCGGACGACTGGCCGTGGAGCTATCGCGCCATCCAGACTGTGGCACTGGACGGAGAGGGTCTTACCGTCACGCTGGACCTCGTCAACGAGGCCGACAGCGACATGCCGGCCGGATTGGGCCTTCACCCCTACTTCGTCAAGACACCGGGTAGCCGGGTGACCGCCGATGTCCGCACCGTGTGGGAGAATGACGAGACCATTCTGCCCTGCCGCAATCGGCCGCTGCCCCCGGCCTGGAACTTCCGCCAGGGCGTGACGATGGACCGTGTGGCTCTGGACAACGGCTTCACCGGTTGGAGCGGCTCGGCGACGCTCGACCGCCCTCAGGAAAGGCTGCGCCTGACCATGCTCGCCGACGGGCCGGCCGGTCACCTGATCGTCTATGCTCCGGCGGACGAGCCCTATCTTTGCCTCGAGCCGGTCACCCACATGACCGACGCGCTGAACCGCCCGCAGGTGCCCGATGCCGGCGTGATCGCCTTGCCGCCGGGCGAACGGCTGTCCTTGACCGTCCGCTTCATCCTGTCGCGTCTTTAGCGGCAGCGCACGAATTCGGCTGCGAAGGTTGCCGGCGGTTGCATGCGCAGGACCAACCGGTCGAGGCGTGGCGAATCGGCCGGCAGCAGCCGCAAGGTCGCCAGCGGTGCCGGTGTTCCTTCCGCCTGACCGGCGGGCAGGAGAGCCACCCCTTGGACCGGATCGCCATCCGCCGCCAGTGTGCCGTCGAGCGGGAACAGCGGCAGACGCGAATCCACCGCATGCAGACCGCGGTCCGCGCCGATCTCCAGATAGGAGCCGCGGCAATCGTCAATGGCGGCGCGGTCGGTCGGATCGGCCTTGGCCCAGCGGCCGGCCAGCGTCGACAGTGCCACCTTGCGGGTGAATGGCGGCACATGGGTCTCGGGAGCGTCAAATCGGCGGGCGGCAGCCCCGGTTACCGACAGCGGCAGGTCGGCGACAGGACGCGAGCGCGCCTGACGCTCTGTCTCCAGCGCCATCGTACGCTGGCGAAGCACGCGCAACAGGCAGTCGCTGCGGGCCTTGCTGGCCTTCGAGTCGGCAAGATCGGCGGACGTCACCTGACAGGCCTCGTCCCTGCGCGCGCGCCAGACGGTTTGGGCATCCTCGATTGCCGCACGCCCGGTGGTGTCGGTGGTGGTTCCCAGCGCCACCAGAGCCTCGTCCATGGCCGCATTGGCCTCCGCAAGCTTCGGATCGCGGCACATCAGCTGCGCCACCGGCGTCTCCGCCGCGTCGCAGGCGGGCACGGCCGGAGACGCCGCCTCCGGCGATGGGGTGTCCGCCGAAGCCGAAAGAGCCGGGACCATGGTCATGACCGAGAGCAGGGAGCCGGCAGCCAGAAAACCGCCGACCAGGGACAGGGCGCGCATCGCAGGAAACCTTGGATGAGGAAACGGGACGTCACGAAGCGGGGAAAGCCTCCAGCACGGCCTTGACCTGACGCTGGAAATCCTGGTCGGTGCGATAGCGCGTCACGACCGACTTGTCACGCTCCACGAAAAACAGCATGTCGTCGCGGCTGGGCAGCATGCGCGGGTTGGGCTTGTCGAGCAACTCGCCATTCCAGTCGACACGTGCCATGAAATAGACGGCTCGCGCGAACAACATGAACAGCTTGTTGTCGGGGGCCAGCTTTTCCCGCCGCAACAATGCGAAGTAATAATAATTGCGGCCATGGAAATAGTTGCTATGGATGGCTTGCAGCGCAGCAAAGCGCTCGTCGGGGCCACTGACCTTCTTGATTTGCTTTTCCAGCCGGAAGCCGGCGAAGAAATACTCCCGTGCTTCATGCTCGAAGGAGAAGGGGCTGCCTTTGATCAGCGCCATCTGCTCGCCGTATCGCTTCAGCGCACGGGTCATCAGCAGCTCAAGAAAACGCCGCTCCGCTGCCAGAGGGTCGGGGATGTTCGGCAACATCTCGAACACATGGCGCAGATGATAGGGGTGGCGAACGACGACGACGGGAACCGAAAGCTTCCTGCCCTTTGCCGGCGCCCGTTTCTCCGCAACCAGCGTGACGGCGGGCGACAGCGACGCCATGGTCGCCTGGATCGTGTCGTACAGCTTCCAGCGCAGGCGGGTCTCCGCCGACTGGCTTCCCAGATTCATCCGGGCAAGGAATCGCTTCACCCGGCTGCCGAAGGTCTCCTTCGGCAGCTTGTGCGTCGGCAGGTTGGGAACGACCAGCGGGTTGCCGAGGATGTCGGCCGGCGGCGGCAGCGGCTTGAAATTGAAATATTTACCAGTGACGACGCCGCGCCCGGCGCCGCCCGGACCCGGGTCGCCCATACCGCCGGAACCCCGGTTGCCGCCCGCTGATGAAAAAGCCGTCACCGACACCATCCAGACGCGAATCCCCATCGCAGCGCTAGCCCGTTCGCTTAGGATATAAAGGGTAACGCGAACGGAAGAAAGCCGCAGCGCGCGTCAAAGGCAACTTCGTGACTTTTTCGCAACTGCGGTAGGTTGGGCACCGGGGCACCCTGTCGGGGCGGATTTATCGGTGTTACCGTTGCGGTGGCGACCCTGGACCAAACCATGGCGCGAACATCATCGAACAGGCATGAGGCGGGGTTTTCAATGGCGATCCACGTCGCGCTGAACCACAAGACGATCTATCGCTACGACCGGCCGGTGTCACTCGGCCCCCAGATCATCCGGCTGCGCCCCGCGCCCCACTGCCGGACACCGATCCTCAGCTATTCCCTGAAGGTCACGCCCAAGCAGCATTTCCTGAACTGGCAGCAGGATCCGCAATCGAATTTCCAGGCCCGATTCGTCTTCCCGGAAAAGACCCGCGAGTTCGTGGTCGAAGTCGATCTGGTCGCAGAAATCGCCGCGATCAACCCCTTCGACTTCTTCCTGGAGGAGAAGGCGAGCCACATTCCCTTCGCCTATGACGACTGGCTGCAGCGCGAGCTGCGCCCCTATCTGGAGACGGAGGTACCGGGCCCCGAACTGGCCGCCTACCTGACGGACATCCCGCGGGACAAGACCCCGACCATCGACTTCCTGGTGGCGGTGAACCAGCGGCTTCAGCAAGACATCGGCTACGTCATCCGCTTGGAGCCCGGCATCCAAAGCTGTGAGGAGACGCTGACCAAGCGCACCGGCTCCTGCCGAGATTCTGCTTGGCTGCTGGTGCAGATCCTGCGTCACCTTGGGCTCGCCACCCGTTTCGTCTCCGGTTACCTGATCCAGCTGACCGCCGACCAGAAGGCACTGGACGGCCCGTCCGGTCCGGAAAGCGACTTCACCGATCTGCATGCCTGGGTGGAGGTGTTCCTCCCCGGCGCCGGCTGGGTCGGGCTGGACCCGACCTCCGGACTGCTGGCGGGCGAGGGGCACATCCCGCTGGCCTGCACCCCCGATGCGTCGTCCGCCGCCCCGATCTCCGGCCTCGTCGATGAGGCGGAGGTCGAGTTCGGCCATGAGATGTCGGTCACCCGCATCTACGAGGCGCCGCGCGTCACCAAGCCCTATACCCCGCAACAATGGGCGGCCATCGAGGCGCTGGGCCATCGTGTGGACGAGGTTCTGAAAAGCGAGGATGTCCGCCTGACCATGGGCGGCGAGCCGACCTTCGTGTCCATCGACGACATGGACGGTGCCGAGTGGAACACCACGGCGCTCGGTCCGCAGAAGCGTAAGATGGCCGCCGATCTGATCCATCGGCTGATGGCGCGATTCGCGCCTGGAGGTCTGCTGCATTTCGGCCAGGGCAAATGGTATCCCGGTGAATCGCTGCCGCGCTGGGCGATGACCGTCTACTGGCGCCGTGACGGCGAGGCTCTGTGGGCCAACAGCGACCTGCTGGCGCGGGAGGACACCGATTACGGCCACACGGCCCAGGATGCCGGCGTCTTCCTGATGGCCCTGGCGAAGCGGCTGGGCCTCGACCCGAACCTCGTGCTCGGCGCCTATGAGGATCCCTGGCACTACCTGCGCAAGGAATCGCAGCTTCCCATCAATGTCGATCCGCTGAACAGCAAGCTGGAGGACAAGGAGGAGCGCGAGCGGCTGACCCGCGTCTTCACCCGCGGCCTGGCGGAGCCGGTGGGCTTCGTCCTGCCGATCAACCGCCGCATGACCCAGCAGGGCCCGGTTTGGCTCTCCAGCACATGGCCGTTGCGCCAGGAAAAGCTTCTGCTGATCCCCGGTGACAGCCCGGTCGGCTACCGCCTGCCGCTGGGTTCCCTGCCCTGGGTGTCGAAGTCCGACTATCCCTATGCCTGGGAAACCGACCCGTTCGAGGATCGCGGCCCCTTGCCCCCGCACCCGGTGCAGCGCCGGCACGAGATCCGCGGCGCCGTTCAGGAATCCGACCGTGGTGTCCACACCGATAAACGAATCGCCCAGCGCCAGCGCATCATGGCGGAGATTCGCGACGAACTGCCTGAAGAGGGCAAGTCGGCCTGGTGGGTGGTGCGCACCGCCCTGAGCTGCGAGGCGCGCAACGGGCGCCTCCACCTGTTCATGCCGCCGATGAGCACGCTGGAAGACTATCTGGCGATGCTGGCGGAGATCGAGGCGACGGCGGTCGAGCTTGAGATGCCGGTGGTCATCGAGGGCTACCAGCCGCCGAAGGATCCGCGACTGAACTCGCTGGCCGTTACCCCGGACCCCGGCGTGATCGAGGTGAACATCCACCCGGCCCACAGCTGGGACGATCTCGTGCGCAACACCATCACCCTGTACGAGGATGCGCGCCAGTCCCGCCTGGGGGCGGAAAAGTTCATGATCGACGGGCGCCATTGCGGCACCGGTGGCGGCAACCATGTGGTGATGGGCGGCGCCACCGCAGCCGACAGCCCCTTCCTGCGCCGCCCCGACCTGTTGCGCAGCCTGATCACCTACTGGCAGAATCATCCTGCCCTGTCCTACGTCTTCTCCGGCCTGTTCATCGGCCCGACCAGCCAGGCGCCGCGGGTGGACGAGGCGCGCGATGACCAGCTCTATGAGCTGGAGATCGCCTTCAACCAGATCGATCAGGCGGCGGCGAGTGGCAATTGTCCGCCCTGGCTGGTCGACCGGGTGCTGCGCAACCTGCTGGTCGACGTGCAGGGCAACACCCACCGGGCGGAGTTCTGCATCGACAAGCTCTATTCGCCGGACAGTTCAACCGGCCGTCTCGGCCTTGTCGAGTTCCGCGCCTTCGAGATGCCGCCGCATGCGGAGATGAGCCTGACCCAGCAGCTACTGATGCGGGCACTGGTCGCACGCTTCTGGAAGCATCCCTACAAGGGCCGTCTGGTGCGCTGGGGCACCGAGCTTCACGACCGCTTCATGCTGCCGCACTTCCTCCAGCAAGACATGGCCGACGTGCTGCAAGACCTGCGCGACCATGGCTATCAGCTTGAGGACAGCTGGTTCGCGCCGCACTTCAACTTCCGCTTCCCGGTCTACGGCCATGTCAACCAGCGCGGCATCACCATGGAACTGCGCATGGCGCTGGAGCCCTGGCACGTCCTGGGCGAGGAACCGGGCGGCGGCGGCACGGTGCGCTATGTCGACAGCTCGGTGGAGCGGGTGCAGGTCCGCGTCACCGGCCTGATCGATGCCCGCCATGTCATCACCAGCAACGGCCGGCGCGTGCCGCTGATCCCGACCGGAGTGGAGGGCGAGTTCGTCGGCGGCGTGCGGTACCGCGCGTGGCAGCCTCCCTCCTGTCTGCATCCGACGATCCCGGTGCATACCCCGCTGATCTTCGACATCCTCGACAGCTGGGCCGGCCGGTCCATCGGCGGCTGCACCTATCACGTCATGCATCCGGGCGGACGCAACTACGAAACCTTCCCGGTCAACGCCAACGAGGCGGAGGGGCGCCGTCTGGCCCGCTTCTTCCCCTTCGGCCACACCCCTGGCCCGATGGACACCCCGGCGGAGGAGCGCAACCCGCAATTCCCGATGACCCTGGATCTGCGTCGGAGCTGAGTCCCGACGACCCGAAGGCGTCGGATCGGTCCGTAATTTCCGGCAAGCTGGAGCGTCGCCTTGCGCGGCGCTCCGGTTTTTTCGTTTCAGGACATCGGCCTGCGATCATCCATCAATGACGGGATCGCCACGGAATCTTTCCTCTTTCGGATGGATCCCAGGCCCACCAGCCTTGCATCGAAGGGCTGGGACGTTCAGACTGTTGCTTCCTTCATAGGCAATACGCACCAGTCCGACCTTGTCCCAGCCCGATCAGCCATTCCGCGCGCCGGCATCCGTGGTCCCGTCCGGGATGCCGCCGGTCCCTTTCACCCAGGGATCGCTGTTCGGCGAGGCCGACGCCATCGGCTATGGGTCCGGACAGGTCTATGACGAGATGGTGAACGGCCAGGGCCGGCTGCGGCCGCACTGGCAGACCTTCATGAGTTCGCTGGGACCGCTCGATTCCGAGCAGATGGCGCAACGCTGGGAGGAAGCGCGTCGGCTGCTGCACCAGAACGGCGTCACCTACAACATCTACGGCGATCCCAACGGGATGGAGCGGCCCTGGCCGCTCGACATGATGCCGCTTCTGTTGCCGGCCCACGAATGGAAGGCCATCGAATCGGGGCTGATCCAGCGGGCATCGCTGCTGAATGCCATCCTGACCGACATCTATGGGCCGCAGACGCTGACCCGCTATGGCCGGCTGCCTCCGTCGGTGATCCATGCCGACCCCGGCTTCCGCCGCGCGGTCCATGGCATCCGGGTGCCGAACGACGTCCATCTGCATTTCTACGCCGTCGATCTCGCCCGTGCGCCCGACGGGCGCTGGTGGGTGCTGTCCGACCGGACCCAGGCGCCGAGCGGCAGCGGCTATGCGCTGGAAAACCGTGCGGTGATCGCCAAGGTTCTGCCCGACAGCTTCCGCCATTGCCAGGTGGAGCGGCTGAGCGGATTTTTTGACACCTTCAAGGAAACGCTGCTGTCCATTGCGCCACGGACAAGCGCCACAGGGCGATTGCCGCGCGTCGTTCTGCTGACCCCTGGCCCCTACAACGAAACCTACTTCGAACATGTCTATCTCGCCCGCTATCTCGGCCTGACCCTGGTGGAAGGGGCGGATCTGACGGTGCGCGACCGGACGGTCTATCTGAAGACGCTGTCCGGGCTGGAGCAGGTGGACGTCATCCTGCGCCGGCTCGACGCCGATTTCGCCGACCCGCTGGAGATGCGCGCCGACAGTTCGCTCGGCGTCGCCGGGCTGATCGAGGCGGTTCGCGCCGGCACCGTCGTGATGGCCAATGCCCTCGGCTCCGGCCTGATGGAATCGATGGCGATGAAGTCGTCGCTGCCGACGCTGTGCCGCCACCTGCTGGGGGAAGAGCTGCGGCTGCCCGGCGTCGCCAGCTGGTGGTGCGGCAACGATGCCGAACGTGCCTACGTCATCGACCATCTCGACGGACTGGTGATCAAGCCGGCCTTCCCGTCGCTGTCCTTCGAGCCGATCTTCGGCGCCCAGCTGTCGGCTGCCGAACGCTCTGCCCTGACCGAGCGGATCAAGCGCCGCCCCTGGTATTTCGTGGCACAGGAGCAGATGGCGCTGTCCACCGCCCCGGTCTGGCAGGACGGCCGGCTCCAGCCGCGCCCACTGGTGCTGCGCGTCTTCCTCTGTGCCACCCCCAGCGGCGGCTATGCGGTGATGCCGGGCGGCTTGACCCGCGTGTCCAGCGAATCGGGCCGGCTGGTCGTGTCGATGCAGAGCGGCGGCGGCAGCAAGGATACCTGGATCCTGGCGCCGCGCCGTGCCGACGTGGCATCCAGCCAGCCGCGCCCGTCGGCGCTGGCGATGGAGCCCACGGCCAGCGGTGCGCGTCCATCCGCCAACGACTTGCCCAGCCGCGTCGCCGACGGCCTCTATTGGCTCGGCCGCTATGCCGAGCGGGCGGAGGGGGCGTTGCGCGTGCTGCGCGCGACGCAAAGCCGTCTGATCGACAGCAACATGCCGGGCGCCACCTTGCAGCAGCGCCCGCTGCTCGACCTGCTCGGTTCGCTCGGCATGATTCCGGCGGAACTGGCGCGGGTGACGGAAAGCGGCGCCAGCCGCGGCCTGCGCGACGCGCTGCATGCGGCGGTGACCGACCCCGATCATCCCAACAGCCTGCGTTCCCATGTGCTGAGGCTGCACCGCACCGCCTATTCGGTGCGCGACCGCCTGTCGATGGACATGTGGCGTGTGGTATCGGCAATCGACCGCCAGACGCAGCCGCCGAAGGGACGCATGGATGCGGCCTCGCTGCTGCTGAAGCTGGACGATGCGATGATCACGCTGGCCGCCTTCTCCGGTCTCGAACAGGAAAGCATGACGCGGGGCGCCGGCTGGCGCTTCCTCGACATCGGCCGGCGGGTCGAGCGGTCGCTGCACATGGTGGCGCTGATGCGCGGGGTCCATGTCGCCGACCTCGACCGCCAGGACGAGCCGGTGCAGGCTGCTACCCTGTCCGTGCTGCTGGAGCTGGGCGAGAGCGTGATGACCTATCGCGCCCGCCACCTGACCAGCGTGTTGCGCACGCCCGTGCTGGACCTGCTGCTCGGCGAGGAAGCCAACCCCCGCGCTCTGGCCTTCCAGCTGGCCGCACTCGACCGGCACATGCGGGCGCTCCCCAGCCAGGGCGTCGGCACCGGGACGGACCCGACCGGCGGCGCGCTGGCCATCGTCGCCGCCGCGCGCAACAGCCTGGAACGCACCGACGCCTTGGCCTCCAGCGAGGCGCTGCGCACGCTGCTCGATACGTTGGCGATGACGCTGCCGGACGTGTCGAATTTCCTGGCTCACGCCTATTTCAGCCATGCCTTCGCAAGATCGGCCTGACGCGATGACGCCTCCGCCCTCCGTTCCCGCTTCCGGAAACAGCGGCCTTTCCACCCGCTATCGCGTGCGCCATGCCACCGCCTACGACTATGGCGAGGATGTGCCGATCTCCCACCATCTGCTGCACCTGACCGCGCGGCCGCACCCGCGCCAGCGCATCCGGCGCAGCCTGCTGACCATCGACCCGGCCCCGGCCGTGCGCTCGGAACGGGTTGATTATTTCGGCAACACCGTCACCTATGTCGCCGTGCAGGAGCCGCACCGGACTTTCTCCGTCATTGCCGAAAGCGAGGTGGAGGTGTTCGATCCGCCTGCACTTGTCGCCGATAATTCTGCGCCCTGGGAGCATGTGCGCGACAGCCTGCGCGGCTTGACCGGGCCGGACGACGGTGCTGAGATTACGCAATACTGTTTCGACAGCGCGCTGGTCGCCTCCAGCCCGGAACTGCTGGATTATGTCCGGGGAAGCTTCACACCGGGCCGCCCGGCGGTCGCAGCGGCCACCGACCTGATGAACCGCATCAACCGCGAGTTTGCCTTCGATCCCACGGCCACCACGGTCGCGACTCCGCTGGCGGCAGTGATGCGAAACCGGCGCGGCGTCTGCCAGGACTTCGCCCATATCGCCGTCGGCTGCGTCCGTGCCATTGGACTGCCGGCACGCTACGTCTCGGGATATCTGCGTACCCTGCCCCCGCCCGGCCAACCGCGGCTGGTGGGTGCGGACGTCAGCCATGCCTGGGCTTCGGTCTGGTGCGGGGCAACTGCCGGCTGGTTGGACATCTGCCCGACCAATGCCTGCGTCGCCAATCGCGACTTCATCACCGTGGCCTGGGGACGCGATTATGACGATGTCAGCCCGGCCCGCGGCGTTCTGCTGGGCGGAGCAGGCCATGGACTGACCGTAAGCGTGGACGTGGAGCCGCTGGAGGACTGAGCAGAAAAGCCTCAGGCTTCCTGTGCTATGCCCAGCATACGATGCAGCGTGTTGCAGATGGTGCGCGGGTTGACCGGCTTGCTGAAGATTTCCAGCGGCTTCCAGCGCTCATGCTTCAGGTCGCTGTCATCGGTCAGGTAACCGGTCATCACCACCACCGGCAAGGCGGCGTCGCGTTCACGGATTTCCCGGATCAGCGTCTGCCCGTCCATGCGCGGCATGCGCAGGTCGGTCACCAGCGCGTGTATCCGCTCGCTGGCATAACGCTCCAGCGCCTCCACCCCATTTGCGGCGACGGTCACCCGGAAGCCCTTGAAGGACAGGAAATCCTCAAGTGCCATGGCCGCCAGCACCTCGTCCTCTGCGATCAGGATATGGAATGGATCAGGCATGCGAGAGCTCCCTGTCGACTAAGGAGACCGGCTGGCTAGGTAGCGTGATGGTGAAGCGGACGCCACGGCGTCCGCCCTCCAGATCGACGTTGCGCGCTTCGATCCGTCCGCCCATGCCGTCGATGATTCCGTAGCCGATCGACAACCCCAGGCCGGATCCCTTGCCGACTTCCTTGGTGGTGAAGAAGGGATCGAATATCTGTGGCAGCACCGAAGGGTCTATCCCGCCGCCATCGTCGGTCACCTGGATGACCACGCTGTGCCCATCGGGATCGTCGCTGACCGCCACCATGATGTGTCCCGCTGCCCCACCCGTTGCACGAAGCGCGACGATTGCATCGCGCGCGTTCGAAAACAGGTTGAGGATTACCTGCTCCAGTTCAAGTGGCCGTCCGGATACCGCCAGTTGCGCCGACCAGCCTTTTTCGACGATCTCGATGTCTTCCACACGATATTGATGGCGGACAAGCTCGACCGCGCTTTGAACGCAGTCGGCGGGATGGAAAGACCGCATGCCGCCGCCGTCCCGCCGCCCGAACATGCGGACATGGTCGATCAGCTTGCCCATGCGCTCGGTCTGCTCGATCACAAGCCTCAACGCCTTTTCCGCACGGGCGGGCTCAAGCAGATTGTCGTGCAGGCGGGCCAGGGTGTTTTCCGTCCACAGGCGGATGACGTTAAGCGGTTGGCTCATCTCGTGCGCCATGCCGGCGGCCAGCGTGCCCAAAGTCGCCAGCTTGGAGGTTTGGATCACCTCCTCCTGCAAACGCTTGCGTTCGGTCACGTCGCGACCGCTGCCGAGGATCTGGACGACCCGGCCGGCGGCATCCTTGACCGGCACCAGCATGGTGTGGAAGACGCGCTGGCCGGCCGGCATGTCCAGCGTCTCTTCGTAATCGATTGTTTTGCCGCTGTCGCGGCAGGCGGAGTAGCGCGGGATGACCAGATCGGCCAGTTCCGGCTTCACCGCATCCCGGACCCGGCGGTCACGCAGCCGATCGGGATCCAAACCGCCGATCCGCGCCAATGCCGGATTGATGGCTTCATAGGCGAAGTCACCGTCGGGAAGAACCTGGACGATGAACAGCGCCTCGCCCAGATTGTTGAAGAAGCCCGAATAGCGGGCCTCCATTTCGCGCCGGGTCGCCACCTCAAGCTCCAGCGCACGGTTGCTTGCCTCAAGCTCCCGCGGGCTGGGCAGGGCCAGCAGGCGCGGCATCAACCACCAGAGCGCCGCGGCGGTCGCCAGCGAGGCGAAGGCGGTGATCAGCTTCACCAGACCTTCGAGCACATAGTCGGGGGTCCACAAGGTCCAGACCGACAGGAAATGGGTGGTCCCGCAGGCGATGATGAACAAAGCGAACAGCAGCGCCATCCATCCGAAGGCCACGTCCCGGCGGCGCATCACGAAATAGATCAGGGCCACCGGGATCGAGAAATAGGACAGGCCGATCAGCACGTCCGACGCGACATGCAGCATCAGGATGTCGGGGCGCCAGAGCAGGCAGACCCCATGGGGCACGAAACCGCCGGTGTCCAGAAGCTCTTCCAATCCCACCGCCATGTCCGCCTCTTTTCCAACCGTGCCCGTCCGACGGAGGACGTTGATTATGCGTCGAAACCATCTGACACATCGGCACACGTTCCGCCAGCGGACCGACTCCGTCAAGCCGTCAATCCGTTAGGGCAGGTCTGTGAGGTTTCTCTACTGAAAGGACGCCCGCTCCGTGGTTACGGCCACGTGAGCGGGCGCTTGCGTCACGCGGCGGTGTGGACCTTGCGGTTCTGCTCGCGTGTCTTAAGGAAGCGCAGCGCCGGGAAATCCTCCTGGGCGCGGTTCAGGTGCCAGGCGTTGCGGGCGAGGAACACCAGCGCGCCGTCATGATCCTCGGCCAGCGCCGAGCGGTTCAGCTCGATGAACTTTTCCAGTTGAACCTTGTCGTCGGTCTCGACCCAGCGGGCGGCGTCGAGACCAGCGCCCTCGAATCGGGCGGCGATGCCGTATTCCGCCTCGATGCGCGAGGCCAGGACCTCGAACTGAAGCTGGCCGACGACGCCAACGACCCAATCGGCGCCGGTCAGCGGCTTGAACACCTGCGAAGCGCCCTCTTCGGCGAAATGCTCCAGCGCCTTGCGCAGGTGCTTCACCCGCATCGGATCGTCCGGGCGGACGCGCTGAAGCAGTTCCGGCGCGAAGCTCGGCACGCCGGTGAAGCGCAGGTCCTCGCCCTCGGTCAGCGTGTCGCCGATGCGCAAGGATCCATGGTTGGGGATGCCCATGATGTCGCCGGGCCATGCCTCTTCCGCAACCTCGCGGTCGCGGGCAAGGAACAGAACGGCGTTGTTCACCGCCATCAGCTTGCCGGAGCGGATGTGCTTCAGCTTGGCGCCGCGCTTGTACCGGCCGGAGCAGAGACGGACGAAGGCGATGCGGTCACGGTGGTTCGGGTCCATGTTGGCCTGGACCTTGAACACGAAGCCGGTGACCTTCTCCTCTTCCGGTTGGACGGTGCGCGGATCGGCCGGCTGCGGACGCGGCGGCGGGGCGTTCTCCGCCAGACCGGACAGCAGCTCACGCACGCCGAAATTGTTGATGGCGGAACCGAAATAGATCGGGGTCAGATGGCCGGCGCGATAGGCCTCCAGATCGAAGGCCGGCATCAGGCCGCGCGCCATCTCCACCTCTTCGCGCAGCTTGGCGACGGCATGGGCGGGCAGCAGCTCGTCCAGACGGGGATCGTCCAGGCCGTTGCACTCGATGCCCTCGTCGATCTCGTCGCCCTTACTGCGGTCCATCAGGATCAGCCGGTCGCGGATCAGGTCGTAGCAGCCCAGGAAGTCGCGGCCCATGCCGATCGGCCAGCTGGCCGGCGTGACTTCCAACGCTAGTGCGCTCTCGATCTCCGAGATCAGGTCGAAGGGATCGCGCGCCTCGCGGTCCATCTTGTTGCAGAAGGTCATGATCGGCACGTCGCGCAGACGGCAGACCTCGAACAGCTTCAGCGTCTGCGCTTCGATGCCCTTCGCGCCGTCGATCACCATCACCGCGCTGTCGACCGCGGTCAGCGTGCGGTAGGTGTCCTCCGAGAAGTCCTCGTGGCCCGGCGTGTCGAGCAGGTTGAAGGTCCGCCCGTCGAAATCGAAGGTCATGACGGAGGCGGTCACCGAGATGCCGCGCTCGCGCTCCACCTTCATCCAGTCCGACTTGGCACGCCGCTGCTCGCCGCGCGCCTTGACGGCGCCGGCCATCTGAATGGCACCGCCGAACAGCAGCAGCTTTTCCGTGAGCGTGGTCTTACCGGCGTCGGGGTGCGCGATGATGGCGAAGGTCCGACGGCGGGAGACGGCGTCCTGAAGTTCGGACATGCGCTGAATCCCGTGACAAGAGAAGGTGATCGTGAGAACGGCGAAAGGGCCGACAGGCGATAAACGCCCGTCGGCCCCCGTCGCATTACATAGCAGTGACGGCCCTGGGATTCCAGAGCATTGGCCGGGCTGCTTACAGAGCCAGCTCGGCGATTTGCACCGCGTTCAGGGCGGCGCCCTTCAGCAGCTGGTCGCCGCAGACGAACAGGTCCAGGCCATGGTCGCCGAACACCAGGTTGGTGCGGATGCGGCCGACCTCGACGTCATACTGGCCGGTGGCGTTGAGCGGCATCGGGTAGGCGCCGTTGGCCGGGTCGTCCACCACCTTCACGCCGGCGGCATCGGCCAGGACGGCGCGAGCCGCATCGGGCGTGACCGGCTGGATGGTCTCCAGCGTGATGGCCTCGGAATGGGCGCGGTAGGTCGGGATGCGGACGGCGGTGCAGCTGACCAGCAGGTCCGGGACCTCCATGATCTTCCGCGTCTCCCACGTCACCTTCATCTCCTCCTTCGTGTAGCCGTTCTCCTGGAAGGCATCGATCTGGGGGATCAGGTTGAAGGGGATCGGATGACGGAACACGCTGTTGGTGACCGGCTTGCCGTCCAGCTGGTTGCGCGTCTGCTCCTCCAGCTCCGCCATGCCCTCGGCGCCGGCGCCGCTGGTCGCCTGATAGGTCGATACGATGGCGCGCTTGATGCCGAAGGCCTTGTGCAGGGGCCCTAGCGCCACGACGGCGATGGCCGTGGTGCAGTTCGGGTTGGCGATCAGGCGTGACCCGGCGGCGTAGGCCTCGCGGAAGACATGGGCGTTGATTTCCGGCACGATCAGCGGGATGTCGGCGTCGTAGCGGAAGGCGGAGCTGTTGTCGATCACCAGCGCGCCGGCCGACGCCAGATCCTTGGCGTGCGCCTTGGCGAAATCGCCCGACACCGCCAGCAGGACAACGTCATACCCCTTCACCACCGAGGCGTCGAAGGCCTTCAGGGTCTGGGCGCCGTACGGGGTCTCCTGCACCTTGCCGGCGGACCGCTCGGAAGCGAACAGGCCGAGTTCGGCGACCGGGAAGTTGCGGTCGTGAAGGACCTTGACCATCTCGCGGCCGACGGCGCCGGTGGCGCCGACCACGGCGACACGGAGGGACTTGGAAGAAGCGGAGGCGTTGCTGCTGCTCATGGCGGGGTTCCGTCCTGTCTATCGCACTGTTGATC
>Ga0206117_100744_pt1 | contig 25692 bp, 23 predicted proteins | sample 3A5Ametagenome_FD_177997 | JGI IMG/M metagenome (GOLD analysis project Ga0206117, IMG submission 177997) | Enriched microbial communities from leaf-cutter ant dump, University of Wisconsin, Madison, United States - 3A5A | ecosystem: Environmental > Terrestrial > Nest > Insects nest > Nest dump... | reverse complement strand
CGCTGCTCTTCACCTCGGGCTATGTGTCGAACGACGCGACGCTGACCACGCTGGGCAAGATCCTGCCCAACTGCGTGATCCTGTCGGACGCGCTGAACCACAACTCGATGATCACCGGCATCCGCAACTCGGGCGCCGAAAAGCACATCTTCCGCCACAACGACCCCAAGCACCTGGACGAGCTGCTGTCGGGCATCGCCCCCGGCCGCCCCAAGGTGGTGGCGTTTGAAAGCGTCTATTCGATGGACGGTGACATCGCCCCCATCCATGACCTGTGCGACGTGGCCGACAAGCACGGCGCCATGACCTATCTGGACGAGGTGCACGCCGTCGGCATGTATGGCGCCCGCGGCGCCGGCGTGGCCGAGCGCGACGGCGCCATGGACCGGCTGACCATCGTCGAGGGCACGCTGGGCAAGGCCTTCGGCGTGCAGGGCGGCTACATCACCGGCTCCACCGCGCTGGTCGACTGCGTCCGCAGCTTCGCCGCCGGTTTCATCTTCTCCACCTCGCTGTCGCCGGTGATGGCGGCGGGGGCGCTGGCCTCCATCCGTCACCTGAAGCACAGCCAGACCGAACGGACGCAGCACCAGGAACGCGCCGCCACGCTGAAGCGGATGTTCGCCGACGCCGGCCTGCCGGTGATGCCGTCGATGAGCCACATCGTGCCGCTGATGGTCGGCGATGCCCACCGCTGCAAGCGCGCGTCGGACGAACTGCTGGAGCGGCACAACATCTACGTCCAGCCGATCAACTACCCCACCGTCCCGCGTGGGACGGAGCGGCTGCGCTTCACCCCGACCCCGCTGCACACCGATGCGCAGATGGGCATGCTGGTCGACGCGCTGCTGGATGTGTGGAGCCGGCTGGACCTGCGCCTCGCGGCCTGAGCGGGGCCCCCATGGCGAGAGGCCCGGAAAGACCCCTTTAGCGGTAAGGACGTTTTGTCCTCTGGACAGATGGCACGCGCGACCCTACTTTGAGGGGTAGCGTTGCGACCGGTTCGCAGCTTCAGTGCTGCGGACCGACCGTCGCCCTTGCCGTCCTTTCCGTCTTTCCAGGGCTTCGCCCAGGGGGTTCGCCATGTACCGTGACAACTCGCTGATGCCGAAGGAGGCCGTGCGCCTCGTCGTCCTGGGCACGCTGATCCAGGGCGGGCCGCTGCGCTACGCCGATCTGGCCGGCGCCGTCCGTCATTTCCTCGACCGCATGATGGGTCCGTCACTGGACCTGATGGGCACCTCGCTGGAGATGCTGCGTTACGAGGGGTTGATCGAGGCGCTGGACGGCAGCGGCATGGAAGACAACGCCCTGCTCGGCCCGACCGAAACCGGCCGGGCGGAATTCGACACGCTGATGCGCGCCAATGTCCGCGCGCCGTCCGCCGACGGGCTGAACAAGCTGGTCATCGCGCTGAAGCTGCGCTTCCTGCATCTGCTGGACCTCGAGTCGCAGCGTGACCAGATCGACAATCTCGTGGCGCTCTGCGAGACCGAGCTGGCACGGCTGGGCGACCTGAAGCGGGCGAATGTCGGCAGCGACGGCCATTTCGCCTCCTGGCTGGACCGCGACATCGCCCAGACGGAAGAGCGTCTGGCCTGGTTCCAGGACCTGCTGGCCCGGCTCTGATCGCCCCTATCAAACCAATGGTTTTGTTGCGCTCGGCGCGTCCGTTCGAATAGGGGCGCGCCGTGTCTGTTTCGGCGCAAGGATTTGGTGTACCTTCGGGTTACCCCTTTCCCTCCCAGCCGGAATCCGCTCCATGGCCTCGCACCTGTCGACCGACGACCTCGAAGACCGCTTGCGCATGGAGTTCGTGGACGACGCGCGCGATCGGTTGGAGCTGATGAACGCGACGCTGGCGGACCGCGTGAAGGGCCAGCGCAGCGATGTGGAAACCATCGGCGTCCTGCGGCTGGAAGCCCACAATTTCAAGGGCATGGGCACCAGCTTCGGCTATCCCACCGTCAGCCTCGTCGCCCACCGGCTTGAGGATTACCTCAGCGGCCTGAAGCGGCTGGACGAGAAGCAGCTGGTCGATGCCCAGATCTTCATCGACCGCATTTCCGAACTGGTCGACCGCGCCGAACAGCCGCTGCTGGCCGAGACCAACCGGATCATCCGCGCCCTGCCGGTGCGCTATGAGTTCCAGGTCACCGACGTCGATGTGCGCAACGTCGAGATCATGCTGGTCACCCCGTCCAAGGTCGTCGCCAAGAAGCTGGGGACGGAACTGGCCGCCTGCGGTTTCCGCACCATGACGGTGACCGACCCGATCGAGTCGATCAGCCTTGCTGTGCGCGTGCCGCCCGACATGGTCATCGCCTCGATGGTGATGGACGGACTGTCCGGCCTGGACCTGATCCGTGGCCTGCGCGCCATGAGCGTGACCCAGCATGTGCCGATGGCGCTGCTGACCTCGCTGAACCTCGATCACCCGTCGCTGAAGGAGATCCCGTACGGTGTCTCCGTCATCCGCGTCGGCGAGCATTTCGGCGACGATTTCGCCGCCGTGGTGGCCAAGCACAATCTCGGCTGATCGGCGGAGCGGCTGGCGTCGTCCTGTTCCAGACCGAGCCGCTTTCTCCGCCCGTCATCCCCGCGAAGGCGGGGATCCAGGCTTCCTGCTCACGCACGTGAATCGACTGGATTCCCGCCTTCGCGGGAATGACGGCCGAGAGACGTGGTTGTCGGACTGGCCGAGTGCCGAGCGTTCCATTCGGCTGAACGTCATCGTCATATAGCGGCGCTTGCGCCGGCGGGAATCCCCATGTTAGGCGTCAAACCGGTCCCACAGGCTGGAGCAGCGCCCGAATGACGGAGGTTCTTCGCCGGTACGGCCCGGTTCTGACCGGGGTGATCCTGCTGGCCGTTGCGGTCTGGCTGGCTCTGCTGGTGCTGTTGCCGCAGCTGATGATGATCGGTTTCTCCTTCCGGCCGTCGCTGCCGCCCTCCAAGATCGGCGGGCCGGAGGACGTGTTCACGGTCAAAAACTACCTGACCCTGTGGACCAACCAGATCCACCTGTCGATCTTCCTGAAGACGATCTGGGCCAGCGCGCTCGTCACCGCGACCACTTTGGCCGTCTGCTATCCGGTCGCCTACTATCTGGCGCAGGTGGCGCCGAAGCGGCGGCTGCCGCTGCTGATCCTGATGCTGGTCGTGCCCTTCTGGATCAACGAGCTGCTGCGCACCTTCTCCTGGTACATCATCCTGGCCTTCAACGGGCCGCTGAACGCGATCCTGCTGGGGCTGGGCATCATCGACGAACCGCAGCGCTTCCTGGGCGGCGACGCCGGGGTGATCGTCGGCATGGTCTATGTCTACATCCTGTTCATGGTCTTCCCGCTCTACAACGCCATCGAGTCGCTGGACCGCAACCAGATCGAGGCGGCGCGGGATCTCGGTGCCGGCTGGCTGCGCATCCACCGCCGCATCGTGCTGCCGCATGCCAAGCCGGGCATCGCCGTCGGCTGCATCATGACCTTCATGCTGGCCGCCGGCAGCTATGCCGTGCCGGCTCTGCTGGGCGGGCCGAACAGCCGCTGGTTCACCGAGATCATCTACAACTGGTTCTTCGAAGGCGGGAACTGGAACCAGGGGGCGGCCTACGCCTTCATCCTGCTGGTGCTGTGCATCGGCTTCATCCTCGGCGCGTTGCGGCTGTTCCGCGTCGGGCTGGCGGATATCGCGAAGTGAGCTTCAAGCAATGAGACGGCCCCAATGACCGCTGCCCGCTTCCGCCGCCTGCTGACCGGCGCCTATCTGATGCTGTTCTTCGGCTATCTGTTCCTGCCGCTGGGCATCATGGCGGCGGCGACCTTCAACAGCAGCCGCTTTCCCACCGTGACGCCCTGGATGGGCTTCACGCTCGGCTGGTTCCAGGCGCTGTGGGACGACCAGCGCATGTGGGCGGCGCTGGGCACCAGCCTGGTCGTCGGGGCGGGGGTGATCGCGCTGGCCGTGCCGCTGGGGCTGGCGGCGGCCCTGCTGCTCGACCGGCTGCACAGCCGGGCCAAGACCTTTCTCTACGCGCTGATGGTGTCGCCGCTGCTGACGCCGGGGGTGATCGTCGGCATCTCGACGCTGGTGTTCTGGCGGGAGTGGTTCGGGGTCAGCGGCGGGCTGTTCCTGACCGTGGTTGCGCAATCCAGCTTCATCGCCGCATATGCCATGCTGCTGTTCTCGGCAAGGCTGGAGCGGTTCGATCCGGCGCTGGAGGAGGCCGCACTCGACCTCGGCGCCACGCATGGACAGGTGTTCCGGCGCATCACGTTGCCGTACCTGATGCCGGCGATCCTGTCGGCGGCCCTGCTGGCCTTCCTGCAGAGCTTCGAGAACTACAACACCACGCTGTTCGTGCGCGGGCTGGACACCACGTTGACCGTCTATATCGCGACCAAGGTGCGCACCGGCCTGACACCGGCGGTCAACGCGCTGTCGCTGGTGCTGATCGCGCTGACCATCCTGGGCGCCGTCGCCTACGAGATCCTGCGCCGGCGCGAGGCGCGCCGGCAGGCAGGGTCCGCAGTGGCGTTGACGACGGCGTAAGCGTCAGTCCTCCTCCGCCTCGTCGGCGTCCGCCTCGATCTGGGCGGCGAGGTCGCGCAGCATGTCGATGACGTCCTCGTGGCTGGTCTCGTCCACGGCGGCGTTCACCGCGGCCTCGATCATGGCGACGGCGATGTAGGGGCCGAGCGGGCCACCTTCCTTGATCGCCTCATCCAGGTGCTTTTCGGCGATCGACAGCGCCTTTTCGAACAGCGCCTCGGCCGTCTGGTTGGTGGTGTCCTTGCTCATCGTCCGGTCCGTTGCGGAGGGTTGGTCCGACTCCAATAACACGGCCAATCGGCGATTGGTGCGGGAATTCGCGGGCCGCCCTGGAAATATGGATGCAAACCGGGGCCGCGGGGCGCTAGGCCGGGCTTGCGCCGCTCCGGACCATACGCCACAGTCCGGAGATGGATTGACCTATACGGCAAGGAAGACGGCATGACCGGCACGCCCGACCTGAGCAAACCCGACCTGACCAGCCCCGACCTCTACCGCTTCTGGTGGGAGGAGCGCGTGCGCTTCAACGACCTGGATGCCGTGGGGCATGTCAACAACAACGCCATCGGCGTCTATTTCGAACAGGCGCGCGTCGCCCTGATCCATCAGGTCGGCGGCTTCACCGAAGAGGTGCCCTGGACCGTCGTGCTGGCGCGCAGCCTGATCGAATATAAGGCGGAGCTGCTCTATCCCAACACGGTGCGCATCGGTGCGCGGACGCTGCGGCTGGGCACCAGCTCGATCACGCTGGGCTGCGCCATTTTCCTGGGCGACCGCTGCATCGCCACCCAGGAGGCGGTGGCGGTGATAGTCGACAAGGCTGCCCATCGCCCGACGCCGATCCCGGAACCGTTGCGCGCCAAGCTGCTGGAGGCGTAAAGGGAGGACGCCGTAGACTTGCACCACCGGATCCCCGACATGACGCGTCCCGCCAAGCGCCCCTTCGCCAAGGGGCGCCAGCCGACCCGCAAGACTGCCCATTCGCCCGTCGAAGCACGGGAGATGGACGTTGCCATCACCGACGTCGGTGCGCGCGGCGACGGGATCGCCTTCGCCGAGGGGCTGCGCCTGTTCGTGCCCTATACGGTGACCGGTGACCGCGTGCGTGTACGTGCCGTCGACAGCGATGGGAAGGGGGAAGGCGTACGGGCCGAACTGCTTCATGTGCTTGAGCCCGGCCCCGGCCGCCAGACTCCCTCCTGCCGCCATTTCGGCCGCTGCGGCGGCTGTACGCTCCAGCAGATGGACGATCCGACCTACACCGACTGGAACGTCGAAATGGTGCGCGGGGCGCTGGAGCGGGTCGGGCTCGGCGATGTCCGGATGGAGCCGTTGGCGCGGACGCCTGCCGGTGCCCGCCGCCGCGCCCGCTTCGCGGCGCTGAAGCGCGGCAAGCGGGTCTGGTTCGGCTTCAACGAGCGGCAGAGCCACCGGCTGGTCGATCTGGAGGAATGCCCGGTCCTGTCGCCCCGCCTGTTCGCGCTGGTGGAGCCTTTGCGGACGCTGCTGGCCGGTCTGCTGCCGGACGGCGGCAACGCCGACGTGGTGCTGACCGATCTGGAGGGCGGGGTCGACCTGCTGCTGGTCGGGCCGCGCAGCCTGGATCGTGCGGCGCGCGAGGCGCTGGTCGGGTTCGAGCCGGAACGCATCGCCCGCATCGCCTGGCAGCCGACCGATCGCGCGGCAGCGGAGCCGGTGGCGAACCGCCGGCCGGCCTTCATCCGTTTCGCAGGCGTTCCGATCCAGCCGCCGCCCGGTGCCTTCCTCCAGGCGAGTGCGGAGGGCGAAGCCGCCCTGGTGGCGGCGGTGCGTGAGGGGGTGGGGCAGGCAGGCCGCATCGCCGACCTGTTCGCCGGCATCGGCACCTTTTCCATTCCGCTTGCGCAACAGGCCGCGGTCCATGCGGTGGAGGGCGACGAGGCGGCGGTGGCGGCACTCGGCCGTTCGGTGCAGGGGCTGCGGCTGACGGCGGAGCGGCGCGACCTGTTCGAGACCCCGCTGAGCGCCAAGGAACTCAATCGTTACGAGGCCGTTGTGTTCGACCCGCCGCGCGCCGGTGCCGCGGCACAGGCGGTGGCGCTCGCCGGCAGCAAAGTGCCGCGGGTGGTTGGTGTGTCCTGCAATCCTGCCAGCTTCGCCCGCGATGCGCGGGTGCTGGTGGATGGCGGCTATCGTCTGGTGAAGGTCTGGCCGGTCGACCAGTTCCTGTGGTCGGCCCATGTGGAACTGGTCGGGCTGTTCGAGCGCTGAGAGGCGCCCAGACTAAAGCGGGCGCCGTGCCTTCAGCGCCGCGGTCAAGGTGCCGTCGTCGAGATAGTCCAGCTCGCCGCCGACCGGGACGCCGTGGGCGAGGCGGGAGATGGACACGTCGGACTCGGTCAGGCGGTCGGTCACCACATGGGCGGTGGTCTGGCCGTCGACGGTGGCGTTCAGCGCCAGGATGATCTCGCGCACCGCAGGATCCTTGGCGCGCTCGGCGAGGCCGGCGATGTTCAGATCGTCGGGGCCGACGCCTTGGAGCGCCGACAGCAGGCCGCCCAGCACATGATAGGTGCCGCGGAAGGCGCGGGTGCGTTCCAGCGCCCACAGGTCGCCGGCATCCTCCACCACGCAGATGACCGAGCGGTCGCGGGTGGGGTCGGAGCAGACGGTGCAGGGGTCGCGGCTGTCGAGGTTGCCGCAGACGGAGCAGGCGCGGATCGATTCGCCGGCCGACGCCATCGCTTCCGACAGCGGGATCAGCAGGCTGTCCCGCCGCTTCATCAGATGCAGCGCCGCCCGCCGCGCCGACCGGGGACCGAGTCCCGGCAGCTTGGACAGCAGCTGGATCAGGCGTTCGATTTCAGGTCCGATCATCGATGTGCAAATCCGCCTCTCCCCTCCGGGGAGAGGGGACTTTCACAAATGACTGTCAGGATCAGAAGGGCAGCTTGATGCCCGGCGGCAGCTTCAAGCCGCCCATCATCTTCGAGGTTTCCTCGGCGACGTGCTGCTCGACCTTCTTCTTGGCGTCGTTGAAGGCGGCGACGATCAGGTCCTCCAGAACCTCGACGTCCTCGGGATCGACGACGGACTTGTCGAGCTTGACCTTCTTCATCTCGCTCTTGCCGTTGACGGTCACGACGACCATGCCGGCAGCACTCTGGCCGGTCACTTCGACCTGCTCCAGGCTCGCCTGCATTTCCTGCATCTTGGCCTGCATCTGCTGGGCCTGCTTCATCATGTTGCCGATATTCTTCATCGGTCAGTACTCTCCTTCGTCGTCGAGGGGGTAATAGACCCCGTCGTCCTGCTGCTGAACCATGAAATCGGGTGTCTCGCCGTCATCCGCAACCGCCGCACTCTCCGCGGCGGCAACTTCCGCGAGGTCGCGGATGTCGATGATCTTCGCCCCGCTGAAAGCGTCGAGCACGGCGCGCACCACCGGGTTGGCTTCCGCCTCCGCCCAGGCGCGGTGCTTTTCGGCCTTGTCCTGTTCGGCCAGCGTCGGCTGGGCCGGGCCTTCGGACAGCGCGACGATCCAACGCTGGCCGGTCCATTCGGTCAGGAACTGCCCGACCTTGGCCGGCAGGGTCGGCGGGGCGGCGGGGCGGAGCTTCAGCTCCAGCCGGCCCGGCTCCATGCGGACCAGCTGAACCGTCTCCATCAGATAGCCGTAGAGCGCGCCTTCGCGCCGGTCGGAGAACAGCTGCACCAGCGCACGGAAGTCGTGCGGCATCGGCGACAGCTCCTCGCCCTCCGGGATGACGGCCGGGGCGGGGGCCGCCTGCGCCACCGGGGCGCTCTGCGGCTGGGCCGAGCCCATGGAGCGGGCGACGGCATGAGTGGACTGGCTGGCGACCGCGACGGGGCCGCCTCCTCCGCCGGGGCCACGGCCCATCGGCGCGCCGGCCCCGCCACCATTCGCCTGCTGGGCCTGGAACTGGCGGATCAGTTCGCCCGGAGTCGGCAGGTCGGCGGCGTAGGACAGGCGGACGATCACCATCTCCAGCGCCTGCTGCGGCACCGGGGCGGCCTGCACCTCGTTCAGCCCCTTCAACAGAAGCTGCCAGGCGCGGGTCAGCGCCGGCATGCCGAGCTTGGAGGACAGCGACGCGCCGCGTGTGCGCTCGGCCTCAGGCAGGGAGGGATCGTTGGCGCTGTCGGGCACCACCTTCAGGCGGGTCAGATTGTGGACGAGGTCGAGCAGGTCCTGGAGGATCACCACCGGATCGGCGCCGACGCGGTGCAGGTCGGACAGGATGTCCATCGCCTCGGCCGGCTTGGCGGAGACGGCGGCCTCGAACAGGTCGATGACGCGGGTGCGGTCGGCCAGACCCAGCATGTCGCGCACCTGCTGCGCGGTGACGGTGCCGGCGGCCAGCGCAATCGCCTGATCGAGCAGCGACAACCCGTCGCGCACCGACCCGTCGGCGGCCCGCGCGATCAGCGAGGCGGCGTCGCCCTCGATCTCGGCGCCTTCCAGGGCGGTGACGCGGGTGAAATGCTCCTTCAGCACCTGGGCATCGACGCGGCGCAGGTCGAAGCGCTGGCAGCGCGACAGCACCGTCACCGGCACCTTGCGGATTTCGGTGGTGGCGAAGACGAACTTCACATGGCTCGGCGGTTCCTCCAGCGTCTTCAGGAGCGCGTTGAACGCGCTCTTGGACAGCATGTGGACCTCGTCGATGATGTAGAGCTTGTAGCGGGCCGAGACGGGGGCGTAGCGCACGCCGTCGATGATCTCGCGGATGTCGTCGACGCCGGTATGGCTGGCGGCGTCCATCTCCATCACGTCGACGTGGCGGTCCTCGGCGATGGCGCGGCAATTGTCGCAGACGCCGCAAGGGCTGACCGTCGGCCCGCCGGTGCCGTCCGGGCCGGTGCAGTTCAGCGCGCGGGCGATGATGCGGGCGGTGGTGGTCTTGCCGACGCCGCGCACGCCGGTCAGCATGAAGGCCTGGGCGATGCGGCCGGACTGGATGGCGTTGGTCAGGGTGCGGACCAGCGCGTCCTGGCCGATCAGCTCGTCGAAGGTCTTCGGCCGGTATTTGCGCGCCAGCACCCGGTAAGCCTGCCCGGTGGCGGGAGCGGATGCGGCGATGATTTCGGCTGTGGTATCGGTCACGCGGCTGGCCTGTCGAAACGACGGGAGGGGAATTTCGGGCCGCAGGATAGCGTCCCGGCACCGCGCTGTCGCCGTCTGTTTCGTGCTGGCAATTTTTGCAGAGGGTGGGAGACTGGACGAACGACCCGAGCCGTAACTCGTTGCGGCTGCTTCCTTCCGGACCTGACCGGGTTGGCGAGGGACTCGTCCGACGCCAGTCTCCCGCCGCTTTTATGACCATTCGTGTGGGCGGATGCAAGGGGAAACGGTTGGTACGCACAGGTCGTTGCGCAGTCCGCAGCGGACTATTGAAGATTATTTTTTGGACTATAAATTATAGTCCGCTCCATAATTGGTTTTAAAGAGGGCGTCCGTGCCGTCCCAACCCGCCACGTCCGCGCAGAAGTTCCTGTTCCACCGCCCGAAGCTGGCGGCATCGCTGGCCGATATCGTGACGGGGGACGCGCCGATCGGGGCGGAACCGACACTGTGTCTGGCGGCACCGCGACGAACCGGAAAGAGCACCTTCCTGCGCCACGATCTGGGACCGGAGTTGGAGGGCCGCGGCATCCTGTCGGTCTATGTCGATCTCTGGGCGGACATGGCGGCCGATCCGGCGCATCTGATCGCGGAGGCGTTGAAGGCCGAGCTTCGCCGCGCCGACAGCCTGCCGGTGAAGGCGGCGCGTGCGGTGGGTCTCGCCAAACTTGGGGTGGGCGGCATGTCGGTCGATATCGACCGGATCGGGCAGGCGCAGGGGACCACGCTGGCCGACGCGCTGGAGGCCCTGCTGGAGCGGACGCACAAGCGCATCGCCCTGCTGGTGGATGAAGCGCAACACGCGCTGACGACCGAGGCTGGGCTGAACGCCATGTTCGCCCTAAAGGCGGCGCGCGACCGGTTGAACACCCGGGACGATGCCCGCGACGGGCCGAACCTGATGATCGTGCTGACGGGATCCCACCGCGACAAGCTGAGCCGGCTGGTGCTGAACCGCGACCAGCCTTTCTTCGGGACCAGCGTGCGCAGCTTTCCGTTGCTCGACCGCGCCTATACCGATGCCTACACGGCCTGGATCAACGCCCGGCTGGCCGAGGGCAACCGATTCGATGCGGACGACGTGTTCGCGGCCTTCGACGCGGTGGGGCGGCAGCCGGAAACCCTGATGCGCATCCTGTCGGACGCGGCGCTGCTGGTCGGCGATGCCGGGGAGTTGAAGCGGGCGCTGGCGGACGGGGCGACCGGGCTGCGCCAGCGGGTGTGGGACGATTACGAGAATTTGTGGTCCGGGCTGACACCGTTGCAGCAGGCGGTGGTGGAGCGGCTGGCAGTGGAGGGGCCGCAATCCGCCCCCTTCTCGGCCCCGGCTCTGCAAGCCTATGCCGATGCGGTCGGCGAGGCGGTGGAGCCGCCGGCCGTGCAGGCGGCCATCGAGGCGCTGCGGCAGAAGAACATCCTGTGGCGGTCGGCACGCGGACAATATGCGCTCGACGACCAGGGAATGGCGGACTGGCTGAAAGTGCGGGCGGAACGGGATGGACAGGGGTGAGACAGCAAAAAAGGCTCCGGGCCGAAACCCGGAGCCTTCCGCGTCTGCGATCCTGTGGAACCGCTTACTTCTTCAGCGCCGCCACACCCGGCAGCTCCTTGCCTTCCAGCCATTCCAGGAAGGCGCCGCCGGCGGCGGAGACGTAGGTGAACTTGTCCTCAACCCCGGCATGGGCCATCGCCGCCACGGTGTCGCCGCCGCCGGCGACCGACAGCAGGCCGCCGGCCTCGGTGCGGGCGGCGACCAGACCGGCCACCGCGTTGGTGCCGGCGTCGAAGGGCTGGATTTCGAAGGCGCCGAGCGGGCCGTTCCACACGACGGTCTTGGCGCCCTGCAGCTTCACGCCGAGGAACTCGACCGTGGCCGGGCCGACGTCCAGCGCCATCTCATCGGCACCGATGGCGTCGAAGGCGACGACGCGGTTGGCCGCACCGGCCTTGAACTCCTTGGCGACGACGAAGTCCTTCGGCAGCAGGATCTCGCAGTTGGAGTCCTTGGCGGTCGCCATGATGGCGCGGGCCTGGTCGGCCATGTCCTTCTCGCACAGCGAGGCGCCGACATCGGTGCCCTGGGCGAACAGGAAGGTGTTGGCCATGCCGCCGCCCAGCACCAGCAGATCCACCTTGCGGACCATGTTGCCGAGCAGTTCCAGCTTGGTGGAGATCTTCGCACCGCCGACGACGGCGGCCACCGGGCGCTCCGGCTTCTCCAGCGCCAGCGTCAGGGCCTTCAGTTCGGCTTCCATCAGGCGGCCGGCGGCGTTCGGCAGCAGGCGGGCGACGCCCTCGGTCGAGGCATGGGCGCGGTGCGCGGCGGAGAAGGCGTCGTTGACGTAGATGTCGCCCAGCGCGGCCATTTCCTTGGCGAAAGCCGGGTCGTTCTTTTCCTCTTCGGCGTGGAAGCGGGTGTTCTCCAGCAGCACGATGGCGCCGTCATGCACTTTGGCGATGGCGTCCTTGGCCTTCTCGCCGACGCAATCCTCGGCGAAGGCCACCTTCTGGCCGACGGCGGCGCTGAGAGCGTCCAGCACGTTGCGCAGCGAGTTCTTGGCGTCCGGACCGTTCTTCGGGCGACCGAAATGCGACAGGACCACGACCTTGGCACCCTTGGAGGACAGCTCCTTCAGGGTGGGGGCGAGGCGGTCGATGCGGGTGGTGTCGGACACCTTGCCGTCCTGCATCGGAACGTTCAGGTCGGCGCGCACCAGCACCGTCTTGCCGCTCACCTCAAGGTCGTCGATCGTGTTGAAATCGGTCATCGTCACACTTCCCCAATGATGGCCGATCCCAGCGGGACAGGCCGTTTCAGTTTGCGGGAACCCAACCACAGGGCTGCACGCTTTGCAACGCCCCAAGGGTGGGGTGAAATGGGGCATAATGACCCTGCAACGTCCCGGCTAAATCCCTGGCCGAACGGCAGGAACCGGCGGCGTAGGTGCAGCCGGCGGATGATGCAACCGCAGGCTTCTGCAACATTTCCGTAACTTGACCCTGTCCATTGGCTGTGCAAACACCCAACTGTAGGCCAATGGGCCGCAAAACGGGGGTTGAAGCGCAGGCGATGGCTGAGGCCGAGATCAACCGCGAGACGGAACTGAAGCTGGCGGCGAAGCCGGAAGACTTCGACAGGCTGCGCGCCGCTTCCGCCATCGCAGACCGGGCGTCCGGCCCGGCGGCGACACGCACCCTGGAAAGCACCTATTACGACACCGAGGAGCGCCGGCTCGCCGCGCGCAAGGTGACGCTGCGGGTGCGCAAAACCGGCGACGGCTTCGTCCAGACGGTCAAGTCCGCCCCGGACGAGGACGGGCTGGGGCGCGGCGAGTGGGAATGCGCGGTGACCTCCGCCACGCCCGACCTGACGCTGATCGCCGATGCCGAGGCCATCGACCTGCTGGGATCGCTCAGCGACTCGGAACTCCGGCCGATCTTCACCTCCATCGTCGAACGCACCACACAGGACGTGACGCTGGGCGAAGGCGACGACGCCACCGTCATCGAGGTCGCCTTCGACCGTGGCCGGATCGAGCTGCCCGACGGCCGGTCCACCGACCTCTGCGAGGTGGAACTGGAGCTGAAGAGCGGCACGCCCGCCGCACTCTACGATCTGGCGCGGGAACTGACGCAGGCCGCCCCGCTGCGGCTGGAGATGCGCACCAAGGCGGAGCGCGGCCATGCGCTGGCCAACGGCACCGCCGACAAGGCGCTGAAAGCCGAAAAGCTGGTGCTCGATCCCGAGACGACGGTCGAGGGGGCGGTGGCGCGCATCGTGCGCGCCTGCATCGCCCATATGGTGGCGAACGAGGCGGTGACGCTGGCCGGCGAGGATCCGGAGGGCGTGCACCAGATGCGCGTCGCGCTGCGCCGGCTGCGCTCGGCCACCGCGCTGTTCCGGCCCTTCATCCCGGCCGCGCAATATCTGTGGCTGGTCGGCGAGATCAAGTGGCTGGCCGGCAGCCTGGGGCCGGCGCGCGACTGGGACGTGTTCGGCGAGGAGCTGCTGGCGCCGGTGCGCGACGCCTTCCACAAGGCCGACGGGCACGGCCGTTCGGCGGTCGAGGATCTGGACGCGCTGGCGGCGGCGGCGGAAGCCAAGCGGCTGCGCGCCTATGAGGGCGTGCGCGAGGCGATTCGCTCCGACCGCTACACCGCCTTCCTGCTCGGTGTCGGCAGCTGGGTGGAGAAGCGCGGCTGGCGCGACCAGCCGGTCAGCGAGGAATCGGTGCGGCTGTTCCAGCCGGTCATCGGGCTGGCCGACCATCTGCTGAACAAGCGCCACAAGAAGGCCAAGCGGGCCGGCCACGGCTTCGCACATCTGCCGGTGGCCCAGCGCCACCAGCTGCGCATCGCACTGAAGAAGCTGCGCTATGCGGTGGAGTTCTTCCGCAGCCTGTATGACGACAAGCCGGTGCGCCGCTATATCCAGCAGCTTGCCGCGCTGCAGGACGCGCTGGGCCATCTGAACGACGTGGCGACGGCGACGCGGCTTCTGCACGAACTGCACGACGACGGCAGCCGCTCGGCCCCCGGCGAGCCGCGCGCCGCCGGCATCGTCATCGGCTGGCATGCCCGCGGCGTGGCCGACACCGAGGCGGCGCTGGTCGCCCTGTGGCATGATTTCACCGACACCAAGCACTTCTGGTCGAAGCCGGACGCCGGGGTGTAGAGTCCGGCCCCATGCTCACGATCCTCGTCGCCAACATCAAGGGCGGCTGCGGCAAGACGACCGTCGCCACCCACCTCGCCGCCGCGTCCGCCGCGGCGGGCCTGCCCACCGCGCTGGCCGACGTGGACCGTCAGCGCTCCTCGCTCGGCTGGCTGGAGCGCCGGCCGGAGAAGGCGCCGGCCCTGGTCGGGCTCGACTGGGCCAAGGACTTCACCGACACGCCGCGCGGCACCAAGCGGCTGGTGATCGACGCGCCTGCCGCGTTGAAGACGAAGCAGATCGAGGATCTGGTGAAGATGGCCGACGTCGTCGTGCTGCCGGTGCTGCCCGGCGCCTTCGACGAGCAGGCGACCCAGCGCTTTCTGGTCAAGCTCGACGAGCTGAAGCGGATCGCCAAGAAGAAGACCACGGTGGCGGTGGTCGGCAACCGCATGCGCGCCCGCACCAGGGCGGCCGACCGGCTGGACCGCTTCCTGGGCGGCATCGGCCATCAGGTGGTGACACGGCTGCGCGACAGCCAGATCTATGCCGATGCGGCGGAAAGCGGCCTCAGCCTGTTCGACATGCCGGGCAAGCGCGCCGCCGAGCATCGCGGCGACTGGCAGCCGTTGCTGAGCTACATCGACGGGGTTTGAGGGAGCCTCACCCCTGCCGACAACCCTCCTTGCGCCAGAGGGCGAGGTAGTCGTCCAGGCCGCGGCCGGGGATTTCTTCGAAGCGGCGCTCCAGGGGCAGCAGTGTTTCCATGCGGTCGATACGGAAGCTGCGGAACTCCCCGCGCAGTTCGCACCAAGCGCCCAGCGTCCACACCCGCCCCCAGAAGAACAGACCCAGCGGCTGGACCGCGCGGGCCGAATGATTGCCGTCCTCGCGCCGGTAATCGAACATCACCACGCGCCTGGCATTGATGGCGCAGCGCAGCACGTCCATCCGGTCGCGCAGGGCGGCAGGGAAGGAGAAGTCGGGGACGAAGACGCGGCTGTCGGCCAGTTCGCGCCGCCGCGCCTCCGGCACCACCGCCTCGACCTTGTCGAGCGCGCGGGCGGCGGCATCGGCGAGCGCGCCGCCGATCCAGGCGCGGGCAAGGCGGGCGCCGACCACCAGCGCCTCGACCTCGTCCTGGGTGAACATCAGCGGCGGCAGGTCATAGCCGTCGCGCAGCAGATAGCCGACGCCGGCCTCGCCCTCCACTGGAACGCCGGAGGAGGCGAGGTCGCGCATGTCGCGGTAGACGGTGCGCTCCGACACCTCCAGGCACCGCGCCAGCTCGGCAGCCGTCACCAGCCGCCCCTTGCGGAGATGCTGGACGATCTGGAACAGGCGGTCGGCGCGGCGCATGGCGGCGGCTCCGGCGGGGAGGGTCAGTGCATCGAATAGAGGCCGACGCGGTTGCCCTCGCTGTCGATGAACTGGGCGAAATAGCCGATTTCGGGGGTGATCAGCGTCTTCGGCACGACGATGCGGGCACCGGCCTGCTCGGCACGGGCCAGCGGGGCGGACAGGTCGTCGCCGCCGTTCAGGTAGACGGTGGTGCCGTCGGCGCTCGGCTTGCAGGCCTCATGCTGGATCAGGCAGCCCTTGACTGCGGTGCCCTCGGCCGGGAAGACGGCCATGGTCATGCCGCTGGGGCAGGGCTCCTGGACCATCTTGGCGGCGAAGACGGACTCGTAGAAGCGGACCGCGCGGGCGAGATCGGTGACCGGGATCTCGAACCAAGTGACGACGTGCGGGATGTTCATCGGAGTGGCTCCTGACAGCGGGTGGGGTGGATGTTCGTGGTTCGTGCCGGCACGCCCTCTTGATAGCACGCCCCTCCTGACAGCGTGATGTCAGGAGCAATCGGCTCCCTCAATGAAAATTGCGGCCCTTGGGAAATGGGCCTGCCGCGGGCCGGTCCTCACCGGTCAGCTCGGACAGCCGGTGGGTCAGGTCGAGCAGCGATTCCACGCGCAGATGCACCACTCCCTCGTGATTCTGCACCCGGCCGGTGGCGGCCATCAGCCGGGCGGTCATGATCGGGCGGCGGAAGGTCTCGAAGGCATCGGGCATGACGACGAGGTTGGCGACCCCGGTTTCGTCCTCCAGAGTGATGAAGACGACGCCTTCGGCGCTGCCCGGCCGCTGGCGGACCAGCACCAGGCCGGCGGTGGTCAGGCGGCGGCCGTCGCGCGTCTGCGCCAGCCGCTCCGCCGGGGTGATGCCGGGCAGGCCGTCGCGCAGCAGCGACAGCGGGTGGGCCTTCAGCGACAGGGAGAGGCTGCCGTAATCCATCACCACATGCTCGCCGAGCGCCATGGCGGGCAGGGGGGCTTCCGGCTCCTCGGCCATCGGGCCGTCGAGTCTCGCGAACAGCGGCAGCGGCTGGTCGCCCAGCGCCCGCACCGCCCACAGCGCCGCCCGGCGGTCGAGCCCGACGGAGCGGAATGCGTCGGCCTTTGCCAGCTTCTCCAGCGCCGCGACCGGCAGGCGGGCCCGGCGCCACAGGTCGTAGGGGTCGCTGTAGCCGCCGGCACGGGAGAGGACGACCGAGTCGGCGTGGGCTTCGGTGAAGCCCTTGATGAGGCGGAGACCCAGGCGGAGGGAGAGGCTTATCCCCCTCTCCCCCCCGGGGAGAGGGGCGGGGTGAGGGGGATGCATGGCGTGGATTTCTTCGGCGTTGCCGAACCCCCTCATCCTAACCTTCTCCCCAGGGGGGAGAAGGTTAGGATGAGGGGGTTCGATGGTGCAGTCCCAGCCCGACAGGTTCACGTCCGGCGGCAGCACCGTCACGCCATGCTCCCTCGCATCGCGGACGATCTGGGCTGGGGCGTAGAAGCCCATCGGCTGGCTGTTCAGCAGGGCGGCGGCGAAGATGGCGGGGTGGTGGCGCTTGATCCAGGCGGAGACATAGACCAGCAGCGCGAAGCTGGCGGCGTGGCTTTCTGGAAAGCCGTATTCGCCGAACCCTTCGATCTGCTGGAAACAGCGCTCGGCGAAATCAGGATCGCAGCCGTTGGCGATCATGCCGGCGATGAACTTGTCGTGGAACAGCTTGACCTTTCCGGTCTTGCGGAAGGCCGCCATGGCGCGGCGCAGCTGGTCGGCCTCCTCTGCGCTGAAGCCGGCGCCGACCATGGCGACCTTCATCGCCTGTTCCTGGAACAGCGGCACGCCCAGCGTCTTGTGAAGAACCGGTTCCAGCACCGGCATCGGGTAGGCGATCTTCTCCGCCCCGCTGCGGCGGCGCAGGTAGGGGTGGACCATGCCGCCCTGGATCGGGCCGGGGCGGACGATGGCGACCTCAATCACCAGATCGTAGAATTTCTTCGGCTTCAGCCGGGGCAGCATGCTCATCTGCGCGCGGCTTTCGACCTGGAAGACTCCCAGGCTGTCGGCCCGTCCCAGCATCTCGTAGACCATGGGATCGTCCTGGGGCAGGGTGGCGAGCGTCCAGCGCGTTCCATGCACCTGTTCGATCAGGTCGAAGGCGCGATGGATGCAGGTCAGCATGCCCAGCGCCAGCACGTCGACCTTCAGGATGCCCAGCGCGTCGATGTCGTCCTTGTCCCACTCGATGGTGCTGCGATCCTCCATCGCCGCGTTGGCGACCGGGCAGAGATCCGACAAAGGGCCACGGGTGATGACGAAGCCGCCGACATGCTGCGACAGGTGGCGGGGGAAGCCCATCAGTTCGCTGGCAAGCTCCAGCGTGCGCTTGAGCCTCGGGTCGTCGGGATCGACGCCGAGCTTGCGGGCGCGTTCCTCGTCGACGCCCTCGCGGCTCCAGCCCCAGATCGAGCCGGTCAGCCGCGCCACCAGATCGGCCGACAACCCCATCGCCTTGCCGACCTCGCGGAGCGCGCTGCGGGCGCGGTAGCGGATGACGGTGGCGGTGAGGCCGGCGCGGGCGCGGCCGTATTTCCTGTAGATGTACTGGATCACCTCCTCGCGCCGTTCATGCTCGAAATCGACGTCGATGTCCGGCGGTTCGCCGCGGGCGGAAGAGATGAAGCGCTCGAACAGCAGGTCGACTTCGGTTGGATCCACCGAGGTGATTCCCAGGCAATAGCAGACGGCGGAGTTGGCGGCGCTGCCGCGGCCCTGGCACAGGATATCCTGTGCCCTGGCGAATCGGACAATGTCGTGGACGGTCAGGAAGTATGGGGCATAGCGCTGGGCGGCGATCAGGGCGAGTTCGCGCTCCACCGTCTGGCGCACCGCATCGGGAACGCCGCCGGGGAACCGGTCGGGCGGATAGCGCTTGGCCGCTCCCTCCCAGGTCAGGGCGACCAGTGTCTCCTGCGGGTCGCGGCCCTCCGTCACCTCGTCGGGATATTCGTACCGCAGATCCTCCAACGAGAAGCGGCATGCCTCGGCGATCTCCACCGTGCGGGCGACGGCGTCTGGATGGTCGCGGAACAGGCGCACCATCTCGACGGCCGGTTTCAGGTGGCGCTCGGCATTGGCGGACAGGCGCCAGCCGGCCTCGTCGATGGTGGTGTGGTGGCGGATGCAGGTCATCACGTCGGCCAGCGCCCGCCGCCCGGCACCGTGATAGAGCACGTCGTTGGTGGCGACCAGCGGCACCCCCTCCGCCTCCGCCAGCCCGGCCAGCCAGCGCAGCCGGCGGGCATCGTCACCCTGGTAGCGGTGGCTGGCGGCCAGATAAAGCTGTCCGCGCGCCAGCCCGCTGCGCCAGCCGCGCAGCTCGCGCAGGAAGGAGTCGTCTCGCCGGTCGGGGCCGAGCAGCAGGAACAGCATGCCTTCGGCATGGGCCAGCACGTCGGTGCGGGCGATGAAGCACTCGCCCTTCGGCGCCCGCATCTTGCCCAGCGTCAACAGTCGCGACAACCGCGCATAGGCGGCGCGGTCGGTCGGGTAGGCCAGCAGGCTGTCGGCGTCGGTCAGGTCCAGCCGGCAGCCGACCAGCGGCCGGATGCCGACCTTTTTCGCCGCCACATGCATCTGCACCACGCCGGCCAGCGAATTGCGGTCCGTCACCCCGACCGCCGCCAACCCCAGCGCCGCCGCCGTCATCGCCAGCTCGTCAGGGTGCGACGCCCCCTCCAGAAAGCTGAAGTTGGTGGCGAGCTGCAACTCGGCATAACGGATCATGACAGGGCTCCCCGGCGCTGGCACATGGGTGCGCACGGGGATGATAATCTGAAAATGGGACTTATGTCATTATCAAGGCGCTCTGCGGCTTTCCTGCCGCGCCTTCACTCGATATAGGATTCGACGCCCATGACGGTGAAGCCTTTGTTCTCCGGGAAGCGGGCATTGACCTTTTCGCGGGCCTTCTTCTCGTCGAGCGCCCAAACGAGAAAGCGGCGGCCGCGCTTCCAGCTGTCGAGCGCGGTGGGGATCAGGGTGGGATTGACGCGGGTGGCGTATTCTATGTTGACCACCCGCAGAAGCCAGCCCTGGTCCTTCTGGGTGCGGCGGTCGTCCAGCACATAGATGCGGCGGTCGTTGGCGCCGGCGGCCTTCAGGCGCTGTTCCAAGTCCTCGCAGCCCAGCTCGGCCATCGCCTTGCGGCGGCGGGCGTCGCGCAGGTCGCGGGCCTGCTGGAGCGTGACGCGGGCGATCTTCTTGATCCGCTCCACCTGCGCCTGTTTGCGCGACACCGCGGTGGCAATGCGCTCCTCCGACGTCTTCAGGCGGCGCAACGCCAACAGCAGCGACACCGCCAGCGAGGCGAGGCCGACCAGACCGGCGAAGATGTAGGGCATGCTGTCCATGGCGGGTCCGCTTTCGAAGGGGGGCTCAGCCGGCCTTGGCGACGGGGGTGTCGGCGGACAGGAATTCCTGCATCCGCGTCACGGCATAGCCGAAGGCGGGCGGGTAGCGCCGCTCGATCTCCGTCCGCGCCTCCGCCATCGAGCGCGCCCAAACCTCGATCATCTGCGGTTGCGCCCAGGTGGGATCGACCAGCGCATGCTGGCTCTGCTGGACGGCGCCGGTGCCGACATATTTGTTCACCACCATGGCGACGTAGCAGGGACTGCCTTGGACCTCCTCGCCGACCAGACGGACCAGCCGCTCGCCGGACTGGCGCGCCTCCTCGATCTGGCGTTCCATAACCTTGCGGCGGCGCAGCACATCCTCGACCGCGCCGTCCAGTTCCTTCAGCTCGCGGATGCGGTCACCGCGGCGGGCCTCCAGCTTGGTCTCCAGCTTGGCGCGGCGGGCGATGATGTCGCGCACCCCCTCCGACCCATGCCGGCGTTCGATCGCGCGTTCGCCCAGCAGAATGACGACCTTGCCGATGCCGAACCCCAGCCCGGCCAGCCCGAAGGCGGTCATCAGCGCGTTGGTGTAGTCCTGCCACATGTGCGACGCCCCCCGATCGGAAATTCCATCCGGCTGGATGTTTCCAACGATAGGAGTAACCCCTGACTTGCCGCCGTTCAATCGCGGCGCTGAAACGATATTACACAGTCGATGTGCAGAAGGCCGGAACAGGCTTCCTGTTACTCCGGCGCGCGCTCGACCCGGTTGCGGCCGGCCTGCTTGGCTGCGCGCAAGGCGTGTTCGGCGCGGTGCAGGGTCTGTTCGACGCCGGGCTCGGCGGGCAACCAGTTGGCGACGCCGATGCTGGCGGTGACGGGGATCGCCCGCTCCTCCACCAGGATCGGGCTGTCGGCCAGGGCGGCGCGCACCCGTTCCGCCACCACCGCGGTGCCGGCAGGATCGGTTTCCGGCAGGAGCACGACGAATTCCTCCCCGCCTGACCGCGCGATGTGATCGGAGATGCGCAGAGCCGCCCGGATCCGCTTCACCACCGCGCGCAGCACCGCGTCGCCGACGGCATCGCCATGGGCGTCGTTGACCGTCTTGAAGCCGTCGAGATCGAGCAGGAAGACGCCGAGATGCCGGCCATAGCGCCGAGCCCGCGCCAGTTCCGCCGCCGCCAGCTCCAGGAAGCGCCGGCGGCTCCACACGCCGGTCAGCGGGTCCAGCGTCGCCATGCGGTTGAGACGGACGGTCGCCTCCTCCAGCGCGCGGCCGCGCTCGGCAAGCTTCTGTTCCAGGGCCGCCAGATCGGCATAGGCGCGCAATGCCGTCACCACGCTGGTGAACAGCCGGCGTGCCGTCAGTTCGGTCTTGGCGGTGTAGCCGTCGATCTCATAGGCGAGGACCAGCTCCTCCTCCGGCACGCGGGCCGGCTGGCCGGTGCGCAAGACGATGCGGACGGCGCGGTTCCCCAGATCCTCGCGGATGCGGCGGACCAGCCGCAGGCCGGCATCCTCGGTCTCCATCACCACGTCGAGCAGGATGACGGCGATGTCCGGGGTGTCGCGCAGGATGCGTTCCGCCTCAACCGCGCTGGTGCAGTCGAGCAGGCGGACGGGGCGGCCACGGAAGCGCAGCCGGGCGAGCGCCAACCGGGTGACGGCATGCACCTCCGGCTCGTCGTCGGCGACAAGCACCAGCCAGGGCGGGGCGGTCGGGCTGCCGTCCCCGGTCCCGCCGGACAGGTCCTGCGGGGTGGGAGACTCGTCCGAGGCGAACAGGAAATCGTTGGACATGGATGCCGGCTCGGGACTGCCCACGGTACACGCAAGGATGGAAGCACGGCACCGGCCCCGATGCAACGGTGCCGAGTGCCGCGCCAGCCCCATATCGTTTTGACCCCGTCGGGATGAAAATCGCGGGGGATCGGTCGTGCCGGTGGGGTGTTTCGCCATTCGGGGCTTGCGCGGCGACGCCAAGCCACCTTAGGCATGGCCGTGCTTAGAAACATCGGAGCTGACCGGGTATGGAAGCAAGCATGGATGGGCGGGAGCATGCGGCCAAGCTGCGCGCGCTCGCGCTGGGGGCGCTGGGTGTCGTCTATGGCGACATCGGCACCAGCCCGCTCTACACGCTGCGCGAATGCCTGACCGAGGGTGGCGGCTTCCCGCTGACGCCCGAAGTCATCCTGGGCGTGCTGTCGCTGATCTTCTGGGCGCTGATCATCACGGTGACGGTGAAGTACGTCATCTTCATCATGCGCGCCGACAACCAGGGCGAGGGCGGCATCCTGGCGCTGACCGCGCTGGCGCTGCGCGGCATGCGGCCGGGGCACCGGCGGACCGGGGTCGTCATGGCGATCGGCGTGATGGGCGCCTCGCTCTTCTACGGCGACAGCCTGATCACCCCCGCCATCTCGGTGCTGAGCGCGGTGGAGGGGCTGCATGTCGTCGCCCCCGCCCTGGACAGCTATGTCATTCCGATCACGCTGACCATCCTGGTCGGGCTGTTCGTCCTGCAGCGATTCGGCACCGAGAAGGTCGGCAAGCTGTTCGGTCCGGTGATGCTGGTGTGGTTCCTGACGCTGGCGGTGCTGGGTCTGGGGCAGATCATCCGCTATCCCGGCGTTCTGGGTGCTGTATGGCCCGGCCATGCGGTGGAGATGCTGTTCAACCATGGCTGGCACGGCTTCCTGCTGCTGGGTGCGGTGGTGCTGGCGGTGACGGGGGCGGAGGCGCTCTATGCCGACATGGGGCATTTCGGCCGCAAGCCGATCCGCGGCGCCTGGTACACGATCGTGCTGCCGTCGCTGCTGCTGTGCTATTTCGGCCAGGGCGCCCTGCTGCTGCACGAGCCGGAAGCCATCGAGAACCCCTTCTTCCATCTGGCGCCGGACTGGGCGCAGGTGCCGCTGCTGCTGCTGGCCACCGCCGCCACCATCATCGCCGGGCAGGCGGTGATCTCCGGCGCCTATTCGGTGACCTTGCAGGCCATGCATCTGCGCTATCTGCCGCGGATGGAGGTGATGCACACCTCGGAGCACGAGAAGGGCCAGATCTACATGCCGCAGCTGACCTGGCTGCTGCTGGCTGGCGTCATCCTGCTGGTGCTGAGCTTCCAGACCTCCAGCAACCTCGCCGCCGCCTACGGCATCGCTGTGACCGGCACGATGGTGGCGACCACGCTGCTGGCCTACAAGGTGGCGCGCTCGCTCGGCCGCTGGAAACTGTGGCAGGCGGTGCTGGCGCTGGCGGTGTTCCTGACCGTCGACATGGCGCTGTTCCTCGCCAATCTGGTGAAGGTGGAGGAGGGCGGCTGGTTCCCGCTGGTGGTGGGTGCGGCGGTCTTCCTGCTGATGGCGACGTGGCGGCGCGGGCGCGAGGTGGTGCGCAAGCGGCTTGCCGAGGATGCGCTGCCCTTCGACATGCTGCTGGAGCGGCTGAAGAGCGGGTCGGTGCAGCGGGTGCCGGGCACCGCGGTGTTCCTGACCGGCAACCCGCGCGGCCTGCCGCCGGGGCTGCTGCACAGCATGAAGCATTACAAGGTGCTGCATCAGCGCGTCGTGCTGCTGACCGTCGACATCGAGGACGTGCCGCATGTGCCGGACGAACAGCGTTTCGAGTTGAAGGCGCTGTCGGCCGGATTTTTCCGGCTGATCGTCCATTTCGGGTTCAAGGACGAACCGGACATCCCGGTGGCGCTGGAAAGCAAGCGCATCCCTGGATTGCCGTTCGAGCCGATGGAAACAACCTATTTCGTCAGCCGCGAGACGCTGATCCGCAGCCATGGCAAGTCCGGCCTGCCGCGTTGGCAGGAACCGCTGTTCATCTTCCTGTCGAAGCTGTCGTCCAGCGCGTCGGAGTATTTCTGCATCCCGCCCAACCGGGTGGTCGAGTTGGGCATGCAGTTGGAGATCTAGGGCAGGGTTTGCCGGACAGGGTCTTGCCGGCCGAACTTACCGGCTGAACTTGCCGATAAAGGCGGCGGGCGGGGGCAGTTTCTGCCGCCCCCGCCAGAAGGCCACTCGCTTCATGCCGCTAATACCAGACGGCCATTACCAGACAATGGAGACCGGCGGTTTGTAGGCGGAGGCGGCGAACATCTGCCGCACCGCCAGTTCCAGCTTGATCTGCGCCTCCGACTTCTTGACGAAGGACAGGTCTATGTCGCCCAAGGACTTCACGACGCAGCCGGAGCGGCTGAGATTGCGGAGCGCTACCTGGGACGACTGCTGTTTTTCTTCGGGGATGGCTGTGATCGTGGCCGATCCCTCCGGCGGCCGGACGACATAGAGGCCGAATTTCGGCATGGGCACCCTCCGTTCTGACGAAACGTCGGGTGCCCCACCGCAAAGGCCGGGCCAACTTTCAAACAGCGGTCAGCGCCGGACCATCGGCGCCAGATCCTTACGGATTCCGGCATCCAGGCGGGCGTTCAGATCGTCCATCATCCGACGGGTCATTTCCAGGAAGGTGGCCTCGCGGTCGGCCAGCGAGATGTTCTCCGCCACGGTGGTGGAGTGGGTGACGGTGGAGCGGGTCATGCCGCGGAAGCCGCCATTGCCGGTGTCCGGCACCTCGCCGGCGATCTCCACCTCGATCCGGCCGTCATAGCGTTGGGCCTGGTCGTTGGTGAAATAGCCGGTGATGCCCTTCTTGGTCGGCAGCGCCACCTCGACGATGCTGGCGTCGCGGATGGTGACGCGCACGCGGCCCGTCCCGCCGGCCGCCTGCAACCGCTCAGCCGCCCAGCGCCGCACCGCCTCGGCCGGCGGAACCGCGGAGCGGCCTTCCACATGCTTGCCGCCGACCGGACGGTAGGCATCGACCACGTCGATGGTGCCGGCATTCAGGACGATCGGCCCGAAATTGGAGAAGTCGACCGGACGGGGCGCCGGCCGCGGCGGCGCGCTCTGGCAGGCGGCAAGCAGGAGGGTGGCCATTCCGGCGGCAAGGGTGAAGCGGCGCGACAGCATGGGGGCTCCGGTTCTTGGGCTGCTTTCGGCAACCTGGGTTACTGGCAAAAGGAAAGGGGCGCGGCGCGGACGCCGCGCCCCCATGAACGCGTTCGTGTCGGACCCTATTCCCCGTTAGGAGGCAGGGCCATACACGCGGTCGAGATCCGCGTCGGTGAAGTGGTAGTCGGTCGAGCAGAACTGGCAGGTCACCTCGACCCGGCCGTCGTCGATCTTCAGTTCCTGCACCTCTTCGCGGGGCAGGCTGCGCAGCATGTTCTCCACCCGCTCGCGCGAGCAGCGGCAGCCGAAGCGCAGCGCGTTGCCCTCATAGACCCGCACGCCGTCCTCGTGGAACAGGCGGTAGAGCAGGTCGGCAGCCGGTAGGTCGGTCGACAGCAGCTCGTCGCCGGTGACGCTGGCCATCAGCGCCATGGCGCGGCGCCAATCGTCCTCGCTGTCCGACGCGGTCAGCCCCTGTTCCTGCGGCAGGCGCTGCACCATGATGCCGCCAGTCCGCCAGGGGCCGAAGGAGCCGTCCGGCAGCGCCGCGCGGTCGACCGAGACGGTCAGGCCGGTGTCGATCTGCTCCGACTGGCGGAAGTAATGCTGGACGCAGTCGGTCAGCGTCTTGCCGTACAGCTCGACGATGCCCTGGTAGCGGTCGGTGTC
>Ga0206117_100741_pt1 | contig 25735 bp, 24 predicted proteins | sample 3A5Ametagenome_FD_177997 | JGI IMG/M metagenome (GOLD analysis project Ga0206117, IMG submission 177997) | Enriched microbial communities from leaf-cutter ant dump, University of Wisconsin, Madison, United States - 3A5A | ecosystem: Environmental > Terrestrial > Nest > Insects nest > Nest dump... | reverse complement strand
CAGCACCATGCCCGAGGAGATCAGCACCATGCCGGCGATGGTCGTGGTGGTCAGCGGTTCGCCCAGCACGGGCACGGCCAGCAGGTTGGACAGCACCGGGACCATGGCGGGGAACAGGGCGGCGCGCGGCGCACCGAGATGTTCGATGGTCTTGGTGAAGGTGATGATCGCCAGGACGCCGGCGATCAGCCCCTGGTACAGCCCCTGCAGCAACAGTTCGTTCAGCGGCTGGTGCCACAGCCGGGCGCCGGTCACGATGAAGTAGGGCGGCAGGTAGACCAGCGCCGACAAGACCGCCACCGCGGCGGTCGCGGTCAGCGCATCGACGCGATAGATACGGGCGGCCAGCGTGAACGTCGCCCAGCACACCGCGGCCAGGAAGAACAGGACATGGCCGCGCCAGGCACCGGGTTCCATTTCGCCGGCCAGCCCCGACAGCCCGACGATGACAGCCCCGGCCAGCACCGCGCCCAGGCCCAGCAGGCCGCGCGGCCGCGGCCGTTCGCCGAGGAACAGGGCGGCATACAGCGTGGTCAGGATCATCACGGTCGACGGCACCTGCAGCGCGCCGTGGCCGGCGGGCGCAAAGGCGAACCCGCCCAACGAGACGATGCAATAGGGAATGCCCGCGCCGATGAACATCAGCACGACCGCCCGCCAGGGCAGGGTGCCGCCGCCGGGGCGCGAGATGCCCTGCCGGCCGATCCGCCGCCGCATCAGCAGCGGCACGGAAATCGCGCCGGCGACCAGGAAACGCAGGGCGGTGACGTCGAAGGCATCCATGCCCCCCAGCGCCGCCCGGCGCGATACCACGGACCAGCCGGCCCACATCAGGACGGTGACCACGCCATAGGCGAGGCCCATGATCAGGCGACGGTCGATACTGGCTGGCATGAAGATCCTGACACTGGCGATGACGGGCGATTGTGCCCGTTGCGGCGCGGCATATCTGCGCCGCCGGCCGCAACCCTGCCATGTGCGGCCCGAATGCCCTAACCGAATCGCGCCCGTTCGGCCTTGAACAGCCCGGCGATGAAATCGGCGACGACCGCCACGCGGGCCGACTGGCGCAGGTCGCGGTGGCGCAACAGCCAGATTTCCCGGCGCGGCAGGCCTTCGGCCGGCTGGGCCACCAGTTCGGGGTGATCCGATGCCATGACGACCGGGATCAGCGCGCGGCCGTAACCCGCCAGCACCGCGGCCAGCACCGCGGCAACGGAATTGGAGCGCAGCACAACCGGCGTCGGGCCGGGGCGGGCGGCCAGCCAGCGCGCCTCGGGCGTAGCCGACAGCAAGGGGTCGTGTTCGTCATAGGCCAGCCAGGGGGCATCCGGTGCCAGACCGGCCCGGCCGTAAATGCCATAGACCATGACCGCGATCCGCCGCGCCAGCAGGTCGCCATCCGGCGGGCGGGCCAGGCGCAGGGCGATCTCGGCCTCGCGCCGGTCCAGGCTGAGCGACCGGTTCTCGGCCACGACCGACAGTTCCAGCCCGGGATGGGCCGCCATCAGCGGTCCCAGCCGGGGGATCAGGAACCGTTCGGCGATCATCGGCGGGGTGGTGACGCGCACCCGGCCGGTCAAACCAGGCGTCGCGGCGCTGCGCCGGGCCAGGCCGCGCGCGGCCTCGGCCATCGCCATCGCGGGCTTGCGCAGCGCTTCGCCCGCCGGGGTCAGCACCCAGCGATCGCCCTGGCGTTCGATCAGCCGCGCCCCGGCGTTCTGTTCCAGCGCCTGCAGCCGCCGGCCGATCGTCGCGTGGTTGACCCCCAGCACCCGGGCGGCGCCCGACAGCGTACCGGCCTCGATCACCGCGGCCAGGGCCCGGATGTCATCCCAGGACGGGTCGATGTTCTTTGTGCGTTTTTGCACAGCCATGGTGCGATCCTAGCGAATATCGCAAGGCGGCGCGAGCGGGCAGGATCCGCCCGTCATCCATTCGAGGAGTTATGCCATGTCGCGTCCCATGACCCTGCTGCAGATGGCCGGTGCCCCGGCCGTGCCGCCGCCCTGGTCGGAATCGGTGCTGGTCGTCATCGACCATCAGGGGGAATACCAGGTCGGCAAGCTGCCGCTGCCGGGCGTCGAGGCCGCCGCCGCCGAAATCGGCAGGCTGCTGGCCGCCGCCCGCCAGGCGGGCGCGCCGGTCATCCACATCGCCCATCAGGGCGCGGCCGGCGGGCTGTTCGACCTGGAAGGGCCCGGCGGCGCATTCCTGGCCGGGATCGGCCCGGCCGCCGGCGAAACCGTGGTGCACAAGCGCTTGCCGAATTCCTTTGCCGGCACGACCTTGAATGACGAGATCGCCAAGACCGGCCGCAAGGCGCTGGTGGTGGCCGGGTTCATGACCCATATGTGCGTCGCCGCCACCGTGCGCGACGCGCTGGATCGCGGCTATCGGTCGACGGTCGTGGCCGGCGCCACCGCCACCCGCGACCTGCCCGAAGCTGCCGGCGGCGAAGGCGTGGTTTCGGCCGCGGCGTTGCAGCAGGCGACGCTTGCCGCCCTGGCCGACCGTTTCGCCACGGTCGTTGCGGGGTCCGACGCCATTCCGGTCTGACCGGATCTATATGGTTTGAACGCGCGGCCGGGGCGACCCGGCCGCTTTTTTTTCAACTGGCGCGCTGCAAGGCGCGGCCGACCACGGCCAGCACTTCCTCGATCCGGAAGGGCTTGCGCAGGAAGCCCCGATGCGGGCCGCAGCGGCGGGCCACCGTCGCCTCGTCCAATGAACTCATCATGATGACGGGAATGCCTGCCAGTGTCTCGTCGGCCTGCATCGCGGCCAGCACGCCCGGGCCGTCCAGCAGCGGCATCATGAAGTCGAGGATCACGACATCGGGCTTTTCCCCGGCCATGGTGGCCAGGGCCTGCTTGCCGTTGATGGCCGTCAGCACGCGATAACCTTCTTCCTCCAGGATGAACTGCAGGACTTCGGCCACCCCGAACTCGTCATCGACCACCAGGACGAGGTTCATCGCAAATTCGTGTCCTTGCCCAAGCCGTCGTCGGCCAGATCCTGCAGCCGGGCCGTCCCGCTGAGAATATCTTCTGCACTGCGGAACGTGTCGGCCAGCTTGATGCCGTCGCTGGTCAACCGGAACTCGCGCAGGGCGGCGTCGAAGGCGTTGTCACGCACCTTGAGTATCGACAGCAAACGGTAGAGCTGAGCGCGCAGTTCCACGAAGCGCAGCAGGATCAGGTTGTCGGCCAGCACGGACAGGCCGTGCACCGGCGTCACCACTTCGGGGCCGACCAATACCTTGGTCTCGGCCGAGCAGATCGTGGTGACCCCGAGCGCGCCCAGTTCGTTGGTCAGCGCGGTCAGGAAATGGATCAGCCGGTCGGGGTTGGGGGCCGCCTGCTTGAATCCGTCCAGCCCGTCGATGAACAGCCGCCTGACCCCGCGCCGGCGCACCGCCTCGAGCAGCTGGGCCCCCAGGTCGTCCAGCAACTGTTCGGTCGGCTGGTACCACAGGCATTCCAGCGTGCCGTCCTCGAGCGGACGGGCAAGCGACAGGCCCAGGCGTTCGGCCTTTTTCTGCAGGCGGATCGGCGTTTCGTAGAAACCGAACAGCAGGGCGGGTTCGGCCGGGCTGGCCTCGCACAGGAAATGCAGGCCCAGCGTGGTCTTGCCCGATCCCGACGGGCCCAGCAGCATCGTGGTCGTGCCCGACGGCAACCCGCCGCCCAGCATGTCGTCCAGCTCCTGGATGCCCACGGCCAGGCAATGGGCGCGATAGCGGTCGTCGGTCGACGCGTGCGGCAACAGTGCTTCCAGCCGCGGGAAGATCGTGATGCCTTCCTGGCCGATGCGGAATGAATGGCGGCCGACCAGGAAGTCCGAGCCGCGGAACTTGAGCACTTCCAGTTCGCGCACGACGCGGTTGCCGTAGCTTTGGCGATGCAGGCTGATCAGGCCGTCGACCATCGTCTGCTCGGCGTGATAGTCGCCGCGGAAGCCGTTGGTCAGCAACAGCGTCAGGCAATCCTGCATCGCCGTGAAGGTCTGCAGTTCGTGGATGAACTTCTTCAGGTCCTGTTCGGACGGGGTTGCCGCGGCGGCGACGGCAAAGCCGTCCAGCACCAGCAGCGTGGCCCGATGGCTGGTCATCTCGCGCCGCAACAGGTCGAGCAGCCCGCGCAAGCCGCCTTCCTGCAGGATGCCGAAGCCGCTGACATAGGTCAGCGAGCGAGACAAGGCCTCGCCGTCGTAGAAATCGAAGCCCGCGATGTGCTGCAGCATGCGGGCATGCGATTCGGCCAGCAGCGTCACATACAGCACGCGGCCGCCGTTGCGGGCATGGCTGAAGCATATGTGGTTGCCCAGCACGGTCTTGCCCGCGCCCGGGGCGCCCGAGATGATGTAGACGCCGCCCTTGTAGAAACCGCCATGCATGATGGCATCGAGACCGGCGATTTCGCTGCCGATACGTTCTAGGGGTGGAGTTCCTGGCGTGTCTTTGGTCATCGGGGCTCTGGGGGTGTCATCGCGCGGGGAAAGGTGGCGGTAAAGGTAGACCCGCGTTCGAGGCCGGACGCAACCCCGATATTGCCCCCCATGGCTTCGACCAACTGGCGCACGACCCACAGGCCGATGCCGAAACCGCCCTGGCGATCGGGGCCGATCAATCGCTCGAACGGTGCAAACACGCGATCGCGATCGGCTTCGGCGATGCCTGTGCCATGGTCGCGGATCGACAGCGTCATCGTGTCGGGCGCCGATGACAGCGTGACGACGATCGGCTGGCCGGCGCCGTATTTGATGGCGTTGGACAGAAGATTGTCGAGGATCTGTTCCAGTGCGACTCGATCCCACAGTCCCGGTGCCGACATCGGCCCTTCATAGGTCAGCAGGCAGCCGGCGGCGGTGGCCCATGGCCGGTGGCGATCCAGGGCCGAGCGGGCGATCTCGGCGATGTCGACGGGGCCTGCCTTCAATTCCAGCCGGCCGGCGGCAATGCGCGACAGATCGAGCAGCGTGGTCGCGCGCCGCAGATAGACGTCGACGGCCAGTTGCAGCCGTTCCAAGTCGCGCGCCAGGGCCTGGTCGCGGTCGCCCGACCGCCGGGCCAGACGCTGGACCTGCATCAGGATCGGCGTCATCGGGTTGCGCAGTTCATGCGCGATCAGGGCGATGAAATCGGGTGTCAGGCCGCGATCGCCCGAGGCGCGCTGGCCGATGTCCTGCAGGATGCCCAGGAAATAGCGCAGATTGCCGCTGCCGTCGGCGATCGGGCTGATGGTCAGGGCGTTCCAGAACGTCGTGCCGTCGCGGCGATAATTCAGGATGTCGATGCTGATCGCCTCGCCGGTCGCGATGGCGGTGCGGATCGCGGCTGCCGCCGCGCGGTCCGTGTCGGGCCCCTGCAGCAGACGGCAGTTTCGCCCCAGGATTTCCTCGGGCGCATAACCGGTCAGCCGCAGGAACGCGGCATTGGATTGGACGATGGGATTGTCGGGCGCGCCGGGATCGGTCAGCACCATGGGCAGGCTGGATGCCGCCACCGCGCCGAACAGCAACTCGTTCGCCATGCCCCGCTCGATCGGGGTCGCCTCAACCATCCAGCCGCACGGGGAATAGCCTGCTCATTCCCGCCTCCCGTAATTCTCCCCAGGGGCATCAACGCGCGGCGGCGGAAAAGGTTCAATCGATCAGATGACGAGATCGCCGTTCGATCGAACGTCCTTCATGACGAAGAACGTCCGGGTCTGGCGCACGCCGGGCAGGCCCAGCAGGGTTTCGCCGTGGAAGCGGTTGAAATCGTCGAGATCGCGGGCGCGGATCTTCAGGAAATAGTCGAAATCGCCCGCCACCAGATGGCATTCGAGAATGGCGGGGATATCCAGCACGCTGCTCTCGAAATTGCCGAAGCTTTCCGGCGTCGAGCGATCGAGGACGACGCCGACATGGACCAGCACGCCCAGATCGACGCGAACCGGATCGATCAGGGCGGTGAACCGGCTGATATAGCCGTCCTCGACCAGCCGGGCGACGCGGCGGTGGCAGGCCGCGGCGCTCAAGTTGATGCGCTTGGCCAGGTCGGCGTTCGAGATGCGGCCGTCGGCCTGCAGTTCGCGCAGGATGCGCCGGTCGATGCGGTCGAGGGCTTCGTCGGCCGGGGGCGTCGCGGACGTCATGTCGGTCAGCCCAGTTCGAACGACGTGATGCCGTAGATGCTGGCCTCGGCCACGGCGGGCGCCGGGCCGCGATACATCCGCGCGGTCTCGAACATCGGCGTCATGCGGAAGCGTTCGACCAGGCTCAGCGCTTCCTTGTTGGTCTCCGGGATATCCAGGAACAGCTTGCCGGTGCCGACCTTCATGCACAGGTCCAGGAACAGGCTTTCGGCCGTGCCGGGATCGTCGGCGAACAGGGGGCCGATCTTGTGGCCGTCGCGGCAGGGGCGGGCGACCGCATAACCCTTCAGCCGCCCGTCGGCCAGGATGCCGACGCCGTGATGACCAGGCGCGCCGATCCAGGTTTCGAGAAAGGCCGCGCGCGGGCCGGGGAAGCATTGCCGGTCATAGGCCAGCAGCAGGTCGCGCGGCACCCGGTCCAGCGGTACGCGCCAGGCCTCGTCGGGCATTGCGATGACCGGGCAGGTCGGCGCGACGTAGCGGATGTTGCGATGGGCCAGCACGAAACCCGACCGGCGGTAATTGTCCTGCTGGGCGATGACGCCGTCCAGCCCGACGACCATGCCGTCCAGCCGCTCCATCCCCGCCTGCCACAGCTGATAACCATGGCCCTGGCCGCGGAAATCGGGGGCGGCGATATAAAGGCCCAGAAACCCATAGCTGCCGTCGTATTTGACGACCGATATCGACGCGGCAGGCCTGCCGTCGACCCGCGCCATCAGGAAACCGCCGGGATCCTGCGCCAGGAAGGCCTGGGCATCGTTCAGCCCGGGGTTCCACCCCTCGGCCGCGGCCCAATCGATGGCCAGGTCGAGGTCGGCGCGGCTCATCGGGGCGATGGTGCAGGGGTTCACCGTCACGGGCGGTCCTCAATGCGGCTGAAAGGAAATCTGCGGCGGGGGCAAACGACGAAAAGCGCGGCGGACTGATCGATCCGCCGCGCGATCGGTTGCGCGATCCTGGCCCGGATACCCGGCTTCATGCCGGTCAGGCGTAACCGGAATCGTCGCCGAAGTCACCGCCGAAATCGCCGCCGCCCTGGTCGTCATAGCCGGCGTCCTGGTAACCCTGGTCGGCCCCGCCGCCCTGGTCGCCCCCGGCCTGATCGCCCCATTGGCCGCCCTGGTCGCCCTGATTGGCGAAATCGGGGCGTTCCTGGGGCACGGGCGGCTGATCGCCGTAATAGTTGTTGACCGTCTCGTTGATCACTTCGCCGGGCATGCCGGCGGCATTGGCGACGCCGCCCAGCATCGAATGACCGGAAAACAGGCTCTGGATGCCCTGGAACAGCAGGGCGCCGCCGGCGACGCCGGCCGCCATGGTCGCGGCCTGGCGCAGGAAGCTCGGCCCCTGCTGCTGGGGCTGGCCGTAAGCCTGCTGCTGGCCGAAGGCCTGGGGCCCCGACGGCGGCACGGCGCCGCCGCCCCAGCCGCCGCGGGCGGGCGGGGCCCCCATCGGCGAGCCCATGGGATCGGCGGGCTGCTGCGCAGGCTGGGCGGGCGCGGCGCGGTTCGACCACGGACCCTGGGGCAGGAAACTGGCGGTGTTGCCCTGCGGGCGGGCAGGGGCTGACGCCTGGGCCTCCAGCGTCGTGATGCGCTTCTGGGCTTCCTGCAGGGCGAAGTCCTGGACCAGGACGCTCTGGACCAGCAGATAGGCGGCGTCGGGATTGCGTTGCAGGGCCGCGCGGATCAGGCCTTCGGCCTCGGGATCCTTCTGCTGCGGCGGGGCATTGGCCAGGCGCTCGAGCAGGCCGTTCACCAGATCGCGTTCCTGCGGGGTCATGTGGCTTCTCCCTGGGGTTGCACGCGTCGGATGTGGGGTGCCCGCGGCCGGGCGCCAAGCCCGGCCACAGGTTAAATTTGGGACAGGTTACACCCGCCCCGGCAGTGCCTTACTTGCCCGACTTGGCCGCCTGGTAGCGGTTCATGCCCTGGCGGATCAGTTCGGCCGCTTCCTCGGGCTCGGCCCAGTTCTTCAGGCGCACCCACTTGCCGGCCTCGAGGTCCTTGTAGTGGGTGAAGAAATGCGCGATCTGCTCGCACAGGATCGGGCGCAGGTCGTGATACGACTTCACACCGGAATAATAGGGGTGCAGCTTGTCGACCGGCACGGCCAGGATCTTTTCGTCCAGGCCGGCTTCGTCTTCCATGATCAGCGCGCCGATCGGGCGGGCGCGGATGATGCAGCCGGGGATGACGGCGACCGGGGCCAGCACGATGACGTCGCAGGGATCGCCGTCATCGGCCAGGGTGTGCGGCACAAAGCCGTAATTGCCCGGATAATGCATGGCGGTATGCAGGAAGCGGTCGACGTACATCGCGCCCGAATCCTTGTCGATCTCGTACTTGACGGGCGGGCCGCCGGTACCGATCTCGATCACAACATTGATGTCCCACGGGGCATCGTGCCCGATCGAGACTTTCGACAGGTCCATGACTGCAACTCCTCACTTAAAAGTCGCGGGAGACTAGCCACAAGACGCCAAGTATTCCAAGTGATTTTGTGCAATGCAGCATCAGGCGCGATGCCGCGCCTGCCGCAACGGCAGTCTATCAAATTATCGAGAGAAGTGTTGAGGAGGATGGTGGGCGGTACAAGGTTCGAACTTGTGACCCCCACGATGTCAACGTGGTGCTCTACCGCTGAGCTAACCGCCCATCCTGCCTCGGTGCGGCGACCGGTGTGCCCGTTCGTCTGGGGCCGTGTCGCTGCGAGGCCGGTCTAGTAGCCGATTGTTCCGGGGGTGGTCAAGGGGGAGTTCCGCATTTTTTTGGTCCACCCCTCGCGTTGCGGCAGGAAAGTCGGCTGACTATCATCGTCGCGTGTTGAGAACGAATGTCGAGTACGATGGCGTCTGACGCGTTGAAAGATATCCATGCCGCCGCGGCGGGCGAGGGCGATGCCCCGATCGTGGTGCTGCGCCCGGCCGTGCAGACGGCGGCTGTCGTGTTCGCCTCGCCCCATTCGGGCGACGAATACCCCGAGGATTTCGTCCGCAACTCGAAGCTGGACCCCGTGGCCCTGCGCCGGTCCGAGGACTGTTTCGTCGACGGCCTGTTCGCCGCGGCCCCCGACCACGGCGCACCTTTGCTGAAGGCGCTGTTCCCGCGGGCCTATTGCGATCCCAACCGCGAGGCCTACGAACTCGACCCCTCGATGTTTGCCGACAGGCTGCCGGATTTCGTCAACACCGGCAGCCACCGGGTGGCCATGGGTTTCGGCACCATCGCCAAGGTCGTGTCGTCGGGTGCTGAAATTTATCGCGAGAAACTGCGCTTTGCCGACGCCCATGCCCGGATCGAGCGCTGCTGGCGCAGCTATCACAATGCCCAGGCCGCGCTGGTCGCCGAGACGCGCGCGCGATTCGGCGTCGCCATGCTGGTCGATTGCCATTCGATGCCCTCGGTCGGCGGGCCGACGGACCGCGATCCCGGTCAGCGTCGTCCCGACATCGCGTTGGGCGACCGTTTCGGGACCGCCTGCCATCCCGCTCTGATCGAGCATGCCGAATCGCTGCTGCGCGCCCAGGGGCTGCATGTCGCCCGCAACGATCCCTATGCCGGCGGCTACACGACCGAGAACTACGGCCGGCCCCGGGAAGGCGTCCATGCCCTGCAGATCGAGATCAACCGCGGCCTGTACATGGACGAATCCCGGTTGGTCCGCCTGCCCGGATTCGGGCGGGTGGCTGCCGCCATGACTGCCCTGATCCGGGGCTTGGGTGATCTGGACCCGGGGGTCCTGCAGCGATAAGGCTGCGAAAACCCTGGCAAATACCCTTCCGTCGACGCTAAGATTGTAGCCAACCGGCTACAAAGCCGGGTCGCGCGACCGAAGGGGGAGACGGCCATGGCCGACCAAACAAACGACAAGGGGCGCCGTGGCGTCGATCGCCGTGCGCTGCTCGGGGGCGCCGCGGCGCTGGGTCTTGCCGCGGGGGCCGGCACGCGGCCGGCGTCGGCCCAGCCGACCACCGGTTACCAGAAGCCGTCGTTTCCCGGAAAGATCACCGCGACGGTCGATGGTGCCACGCCCTATTACCCGGCCGAGGTCAAGGCCAGGGACGGCAGCCCCAACGTCATCGTCATCGTGCTGGACGATATCGGTTTCTCGGACCTGGGCTGCTATGGCAGCGAAATCCCGACGCCCAATATCGACCGGCTGGCAGCGGGCGGCCTGAAATATACGAACTTCCGCACGACCGCCATGTGCTCGCCGACGCGGGCGGCGCTGATGACCGGGCTGAACCATCATTCGGCCGGCATGGGATGGCTGGCCGATGCCGACGTGGGTTTCCCCGGCTATCGCGGCGACCTGACGCACGAGGCGCCGACCATGGCCGAGATCCTGCGCGACGGCGGCTATTCGACCTTCCATGTCGGCAAGTGGCATGTGAATGCCGAACGCTCGAACGGCCCGCTGGGCCCGACCGACAACTGGCCCCTGTCGCGCGGGTTCGAGCGCGCGCACTGGTTCATGGGCCATTCGGCCGATTTCTTCGCCCCGGCCGAACTGTACGACGACAACAGCGCGATCACGGGCGACCTGCCCGCAGGGTACTACACCACCGACGACTTCACCGATCGCGGCATGGCCTATGTCAACGAGCAGATATCGCTGAACCCCGACAAGCCCTTCCTGCTGCAACTGGCCTACAACGCCGCCCATTCGGGCCTGCAGGCCCGGGCCGAGGACCGCGACCGGTTCAAGGGTGTCTACGACATCGGCTGGGACGAGGTGCGCACCCGTCGCCTGGCCCGCCAGAAGGACTTAGGCATTCTGCCGGCGGAAACCGAACTGCCGCCGCGCAATCCCGGCATCAAGGCCTGGGCCGATCTGCCCGCCAATGAACGGCGGCTTTACGCCCGCTATATGGAAGTCTATGCCGGCATCGTCCACCGCCTGGACGTCAATATCGGCCGGCTGCTCGATTTCCTCGAAGCCCGCAAGCTGATCGACAACACGCTGATCGTGCTGTTCTCGGACAATGGCGGCAGCGCCGAGGGCACGCCGACCGGCACGCCCAATTTCCTGGCCACCGCCGGCGGCATCGCCTTCGACACCGACGAGGCGCTGACCCTGTACGACCAGATGGGCGACGGCGACACCTATCCCCACTACCCCATGGGCTGGGGCATGGCGTCGAACACGCCGTTCAAGATGTACAAGCAGTACACGTTCCTGGGCGGGATCTGCGACCCCCTGATCCTGCATTGGCCGCAAGGCATCAAGGCCTATGGCCAGACGCGTCGCCAGTTCACCCATGTCATCGACATCCTGCCGACCGTGCTGGACGTCACCGGCATCGCGCCACCCGCCCGCTATCAGGGCCGGGCCGCCAAGCCGATCGAAGGGGCCAGTTTCCGGGCGACCTTTACCGACCAGGCGGCACCGCCCGCGCGGACCGAGCAGTATTTCGAAATGGGCGGCCAGCGCGCCTACCATGCCGACGGGTGGGAGGCCGTGGCGCTGCACGAACGCGGCAAACCCTATGACACCGATGTCTGGGCGCTGTACGACCTGTCCAGGGACCCGACCCAGATCCGCGATCTGTCGACGCAGTATCCCGACCGGCTGGCCGACCTGAAAGCGCGTTTCATCGCGGCCGGCGAACGTTACGACGTCTTCCCCCTGGACGACCGCAACGCGGTGCTGAAGATCATCGGCGAACGCCAGCGTCACAAGGTGCGTGCCCATTGGGAATTCCTGCCGCCCTTCATGCCGATCAGCGCCGCGGTCGGCCCCCAGCCCGGCGGCCGGTCGCATCGCATCGCGGTGACGATCGATCGTGGCAGCACCGACGAGAACGGCGTGCTGGTCGCGCTGGGCAACATGTATGCGGGCTGGGTCATGTACATCCATGACAACCGCCTGCATTACGAACACAACCACACCCCGCGTTTTGACGGTTTTTCCGTCGCCGACCCCCTGCCGGCGGGGCGCATCACCGTCGAATTCGCGATGAACATGACCGAACGCCCCTTCGTCGGCACCGGCAGCCTGTCGGTCGGCGGCGAGGTGCGGGCGAGCCATGCGTTCAAGCGGACCCTGTTTGCCGCGCCGTTCGAAGGCATCACCATCGGCCGCGACGGGCGGGGCCGGGTATCGCGGGCCTATACCGGCCCCAACCCGTTCCGGGGCCGCATCGACAAGGTGGTGTTCGATATCGACACCGCCCCGCCGACGATGCCGGAAATCCGCCGCTTCCTGCAATCGATGCAGATCACCATATGACGCCGCCGCCGCCCGGCATGGTCTGGATCCCGGGCGGCCGGTTCGTCATGGGATCGGATGCCCATTACGCCGAGGAACGCCCCGCCCATCACCGCGAGGTCGACGGCTTCTGGATCGACACGGGGCCGGTGACGGTCAAGCAGTTCGCTGCCTTCGTCGCCGCATCCGGCCATGTCACTGCGGCCGAACGGCTGGGCGGGTCGGCGGTGTTCCGCCAGCCCGCCACCGCCGACCTGCGCCGGCCGGACTGGTGGCAGTGGCAGGCCGGTGCCGACTGGCGCGGGGCCGACGGCGACCTGCCCGTCGTCCATGTCGGCCATGACGACGCGCTGGCCTTTGCCGCCTGGGCCGGCAAGCGGCTGCCCAGCGAGGCACAGTGGGAATATGCCGCCTGGGGCGGGGCCGGCGGCACGGACTATCCCTGGGGGCAGGGGCTGACCCGGGGCGGCGCCTGGCTGGCCAATGTCTGGCAGGGGTATTTTCCGACCCGCAACGACAAGCCCGGCGCGCCCGGCCCCAGCCGGGCCGGAACCTATCCCGCCAACGCCTATGGCCTCTACGACATGATCGGCAATGTCTGGGAATGGACCCGGGATCCCTTTGCCGCCCATGGCCCCGGGACCTGCTGCGGCCCGGGGCAGGGTGACGCAGGCTGGGTGATCAAGGGCGGCTCGTATCTGTGCGCCCCGAATTATTGCGCCCGGTATCGCCCGCCGGCCCGGCTGGGCCAGCCGGCCGACAGCCCGACCGGCCATATCGGCTTTCGCTGCGTGATCGAGCCGGGCTAGATTGCCGGGGCCATGGCCCTCGACAATGCCGACATCCGCCTGCTGCGCCTGTTCATGACCATCGTCGAGGCCGGCGGCTTTGCGGCCGCCCAGGGCGAACTGAACCTGTCCCTGTCCACCATTTCGACCCATGTCTCGACGCTTGAGACGCGGCTGGGCGTCGTGCTGTGCCGGCGCGGCCGGGCGGGGTTCGAGGTGACGCCCGAGGGTCAGGCGGTCTATGACGAAGGCCGGCGGCTGTTCGGCGCGGTCGAACGGTTCGATGCCCGGATCCGCGGCCTGAAACAGCAGATGACCGGCACGCTGGCGCTGGGGCTGGTCGACAACACGATCACCGATCCCCGCCTGCCGCTGGACCGGGTCTTTGCCCGCTTTGCCGACGCCGCGCCCGAAGTGGCGCTGTCGATCGTCACCCGCCAGCCGTCGGAACTGCTGCGCGACGTCATCGCAGGGCAACTGCATGTCGCCATCTCGGGGTTTCCCCGGCTGGCGCCGGGGCTGTCCTACCTGCCGCTGCATGTCGAGGTGCAGAAGTTCTATTGCGGTCGCGGCCATCCCCTGTTCGCGGTCGACGATGCCCTGATCGACATCGACGCGGTGCGCCGCCACCGGGTCGTCGCCCGCGGCTATTGGGGCCAGCGCGACCTGAAGGTGTTCGACCTGGGCGCGGCCGCCGCGACCGTCTCGGACATGGAGGCCGAGGCGCGGCTGATCCTGTCGGGCGCCTATCTCGGCTATCTGCCGGACCACTATGCCCGCCGGTTCGAGGCCGAGGGGCTGATGCGCCCGATCCGCCCGTCGCTGTTCGGCTATCAGGCCCAGTTCCAGGCCGCGCATGATACGACCCGCAGCGACCGGGCCATTGTCGCCCTGTTCCTGGACATCCTGGGCGACGAGGTGCGCCAGGCTGCGGGTTGAGCGTTCAGCCGCCGCGGCGGCGCTTCACCGTGCCGGCGGCCAGGCAGAAGATTTCGAACAGCATCTGGGCGGCTGCCTGGGCGGTGTTGGTGGTGCCGTCATATTGCGGCGCCACCTCGACCACGTCGCCGCCGACGATGTCCAGGCCGACCAGCCCGCGCAGGATCGCCAGCGTCTCGCGCGTGGTCATGCCGCCGATCTCGGGCGTGCCGGTGCCGGGCGCGAAGGCCGGGTCCAGGCAATCGACGTCGAACGAGACATAGACCGGACCCCCGCCCACCACGGCGCGGGCCTTTTCGATGATGGCGGGTATGCCCATGCCCGGCACTTCCTCGGCATGGATCACGGTCATGCCGCTGGCATAGGAGAATTCCCACAGATATTCGGCGCCGCCGCGGATGCCGATCTGGATCGTGCGCTCGGGGTCGATCGACCCGTCCAGCACGGCATGGCGGAACGGCCCGCCGTGGTGGAACTTGGCCCCTTCGTACATGCCGCTGGTGTCGCAATGCGCATCCAGGTGGATCAGCCCGACGGGCCGGTCGCGCCCGACCGCGCGCAGGATCGAGGCGGTGATCGAATGATCGCCGCCGACCGCCAGCGGGATCACCCCGGCATTGACGATGCGGGTGAAGCAGGCTTCGATGTCGGCATGGCACTGGTCCAGGCTGAACCGGCTTTGCATCGGCACGTCGCCGATATCGGCGACCCGGCAATCGGCCGCCGGCACCATGCGCAGCACATGTTCATAGGGCCCGATGCGCTCGACCGACCGCACCGCCCGCGGCCCCAGCCGGGCGCCGGCGCGGTTGGTGACGCCCAGATCCATCGGTACGCCGATCAGGGCGACCTCGATGCCGCCCAGGTCGGGCAGGTCCAGCGCGTCGGGCAGATAGGGTGCGTCCAGGAAGGTCGCCGCATTGGCGAACGGCCAGATCCGCTTGTCGCCGTCCTTGAACTGCAGGTCGGCCACACGGCGGAATTCGGGGTCCAGGATATCGCCGCCGGACGCATTGCCGAAACGGCGGCGCAGTTCCTCGAGCTTGGCTGGGTCGGTCATCAGGGTGTTTCCTTCCTGGCGGAACACATGGTTCCTATTTAAGCCGGAAATCCGCCCCGATTCTTCGACGATCTTCAAACTGAAGTTCGATGACCGCCCAAGTTTCAGGCCGCGCGGCGTTCGCGCAGCCAGTCCAGCCCCTGATAGGCCCAGTAGGTCAACTGGGCGGCGGCGACGCCGAACGGCCCGCCGTTCCACACCAGGCCGAACGGGGCGAAGCGGCGGATGCGGTCGCTGTCACCGTTTATCGCCTCGGCGATGACGCGGCCGCCGATCGCGGTCGTGTTCAGGCCGTGGCCGCCGAAGCCCATGCAATACCAGACCCCGTCCTGCAACTGCCCGATCTGGGGCATCAGGTGGCGGGCATAGGACATCAGCCCGGACCAGGCCCGTTCGACCTTCAGGTCGGCCAGTTCGGGATAGGTGTCGACCACGCTTTGCCGCAGCAGCGCGGCCAGGGCGCGCGGCTCGCTGGTCCGCGTGGTGATGCGGCCGCCCCACAGCAGGCGCTCGCCGTCGTCGACCAGGCGGTAATAATCGCTGGCCCGCCGGTCATCCAGGGCCGCGGCACGGGTGCGGATCACCTGGGCCAGGCGCTCGCGCGCCGGTTCGGTGGTCAGGACATAGGTCGCGATCGGCAGATGGCTGCGGCGCAGTTGCGGGATCAGCCGGTCGGTATACCCGCCGCAGGCGACGACGACATGGCGGCAGCGCACCTCGCCCTGCGCCGTACGCACGATCTTTTCCGGGCGGTCCAGGTCCAGGGCGGTGACGGCCGACCGGTCATGGATGCGGCCGCCGGCCGCCTCGACCGCGCGGGCCAGGCCGCGGGCATAGTTCAGTGGATGGATATGGAAGGCGGCATTGTCCAGCAGGGCCTGGTGATAGCGCCGGGACCGCAGCGTGCCGCGCACCCGCTCGGTCGGCCAGAAATCCATGTCGTAGCCGAACTCGCGCATCAGCCGGTCGCGATGGGCCAGCAGCCCGTCGGCGTCGTCATAGCGGATGACCTTGAAGATGCCCTGGACCGGCTTGGCCTCGGGGATGTCCAGCTCGCGGATATTGGCCGCGACCATCTCCATCCCTTCGATCGACATGCGGTACAGCGCGCCGGCTGCGTCCGCACCCACCACGCCTTCGATCGACTTCAACCCGCGGGAATAACCCGGGCTGACGAAACCGCCGTTGCGGCCCGACGCGCCCCAGCCCACGGCATGCGCCTCAAGCAAAATGACCGACCGGCCGCGGCGGCGCAGTTCCAGCGCGGTCGACAGCCCGGCGAAACCGCCACCGACGATGCAGACATCGGCGTCGTGCCGGCCTTCCAGCGCGGGCCGTTCGTTCCGGGTGGCCAGGGTGTGGGCGTAATAGCTGTCGACGTAATCGGGCATGATACCGGTCATCTCGGAAACGATTGGGTTGCTCGGTCGTCAGCGGCCTGCGCGTCAATGCCGCAGAGGATGGCGTTCAGGAAGACTTTGCCGCATCGCCTGGACCTGGGCGTCCTGGCGCAGCGTCACACCACCCCGGCCTTCAGCCCCGCGATCAGCAGCCTGACCACCTGGCGCGCCTCGGCCTCGCGGCTGCGGCCGCCGGCGGCGCGGACATGGGCGGGGTGGTGGAAATCGAGGGTGGCGGTCAGCACCGCGGTGGCGGCGGTCAGCGGGTCGGACAGGCGGAACGTGCCCTCGGCCACGCCGTCGGCCAGGATGCGGGCGACTTGCGCCTTCAGTTCGTCGATATGGGCCGATGTGGTGTCGGCCGCCTCGATCGCCAGGGTGTGATAGGTCGCGAACAGTTCGGGGTCGTCATGAACCTTGCGCCGCTTGGCTTCGGCCAGGGCCAGGATCCAGTGTTCCAGCCGCTGTTCGGCGGGCTCGTGGCCGGCGGCGATGCGCGCCATCGGCCGGCTGATCGCGTTCAGCCAGCGTTCGGCGACCGCTTCGCGCAGCGCCGCCTTGCTCGGGAAATGGCGATAGACGTTGCCGTGGCTCATGCCCAGATGGCGGGCGACGTCGACCACGGTGGTCTTGGCCGGGCCGAAGCGGCGGAGGACATCCTCCGCCGCCTGCAGGATCCGGTCTCGGGTGTCTGGGGGTGATTCGCTCATTACCCCGTCACATTAACGCTCCGAATCGAGCATCGCCATGCCGTGGCTGTCATAGCGGGGGCCCGCCACCGCCGAAGCCGGCACGGCCGCCTCGATCGCCGCGACCTCGTCCGCCGTCAGGTGGATGTCGAGCGCGCCCAGCGCCTCGTCCAGCCGATCGCGCCGCCGGGCGCCGACCAGCGGCACGATATCCTCGCCTTTCGACAGGGCCCAGGCGATGGCCAACTGGGCCGGGGTGGCGCCGCGCCCCTCGGCCATCAGGGCCAGCGCGCCGGCCAGCTTGAGGTTCTGGGCCAGGTTCTCGCCCTGGAAACGCGGCGAATGGGCGCGGTAATCCTTGAATTCGCTGAGGCGCGACCCGCTGAGCAGCCCGCGGCCCAGCACGCCATAGGCGGTCAGGCCGATGCCCAGTTCGCGCAGGGTCGGCAGGATCTCGGCCTCGGGGCCGCGGCTCATCAGCGAATACTCGATCTGCAACTGGCTGATCGGGTGCACGGCATGGGCCCGGCGGATGGTGGCCGCCCCCATCTCGGACAGACCGACATGCCTGATATAGCCGGCCTTGACCAGGTCGGCGATGGCACCGACCGTATCCTCGATCGGCACCGCGGGGTCGAGGCGGGCGGGCTGGTACTGGTCGATGTAATCGGTGCCCAGCCGCTTCAGGGTATAGGAAAGAAAGTTCTTGATCGCGGCGGGGCGGGTATCGAACCCGACGAAACCGCCGGCCGGATCGCGCATGCCGCCGAACTTCACCAGAATATATGCCTGGTCGCGCCGTCCCTTGATGGCGCGGCCGATCAGCATTTCGTTGTGGCCCGCGCCGTAGAAGTCGCCGGTGTCGAGCAGGGTGATGCCGGCTTCCATCGCGGCATGGATGGTGGCGAGGCTTTCGGTCTCGTCGGCCGGACCATAGAAATCGGACATGCCCATGCAGCCGAGGCCAAGGGTGGAAACGACGGGGCCGGAACGGCCGAGGGTACGGGTCTGCATCGCGTGGATCTCCCAGTGAGGCGATGGCCGCATCCTATCGAGACAAATGACAAAAAACAATATCTGTCATTCATTCGACAAAAAGAAACCGGCGCGGGTCAGGCCCGGCGCCGGTTTCGGAGGGAATCAGGCGGCCAGGAGGCGCGCCTTGGCCTGCAGGTATTCGGCTTCCAGCCGGTCGACCAGTTCGGCCACCGTCGGCACGTCGGTGATGCCGGCGACCGACTGGCCGGCGCCCCAGATGTCGCGCCAGGCCTTGGCGTCGGTATTGCCGCCCGACCCGAAGTTCATCGTCGTCTTGTCGGCGGTCGGCAGGTTGTCGGGATCCAGGCCGGCATTGACGATCGACCGGCGCAGGTAATTGCCGTGCACCCCGGTGAACAGCGGCGAGTAGACGATCTCGTCGGCGGTCGAATCGACCAGGGCCTGCTTGTAGGCTTCGGACGCGTTGGCTTCCTTGGTGGCGATGAAACGCGTGCCCATATAGGCGAGGTCGGCACCCATCGCCTGGGCGGCCAGGATGCCGCGGCCGTCGGCGATCGACCCGGACAGGGCGATCGGGCCGTCGAAGATCTCGCGCATCTCGCGCACCAGGGCAAACGGGCTCAGCGTGCCGGCATGGCCGCCGGCGCCGGCGCAGACCGGAATCAGCCCGTCGACACCTTCGCCCAGCGCCTTTTTCGCATGACGGATGCTGATCACGTCATGCAGTACGATGCCGCCGTAACCATGCACGGCGCGTACCAGTTCGCCCGGCGGGCGCAGCGAGGTGATGATGATCGGCACTTCCTGGCGCACGCAGACTTCCAGGTCGTGCATCAGCCGGTCGTTCGAGCCATGGACGATCTGGTTGACCGCGAAGGGCGCGACCTTCTTGCCCGGGTTGGCGGCCTTGTAGGCGGCCAGTTCGTGCTTGATCTCGACGATCCATTCTTCCAGCCGCTCCTTGGGCCGGGCGTTCAGCGCCGGGAATGCGCCGACGATGCCGGCCTTGCACTGGGCGATCACCAGGGCGGGGGTCGAGATGATGAACAGCGGGGATCCGATCACCGGCAGGCGCAGATTGTCGCGAAGCAGAGCGGGCAGGGCCATGGACGTTTCCTGGGTTCGTGGTCTTGATTGGCCCTTATAACAGCGTTATAACGTCGTTCTGTCAACCATGGAGTGCCCGATGCCCCAGCCGGCACCCGCCAGCCCGGCCAGTCGCGATGCCCAGCGCGAGGAGATGCTGGAACAGGCCGCCCTGATCCTGGCCCGCGACGGCATGGCCGGCCTGTCGCTGCGCAAGCTGGCCGAGGCCTGCGGCACGTCGACGATGGCGGTCTATTCGCTGTTCGGCGGCAAGGACGGCCTGCTGGATGCCCTTTACCTCGCCACGATGGAGGGGCTGGGCCACGCGCTGCAGGCGGTGCCGCCCAATCCCGATCCGATGATCTGGCTGGGCGATCTGGGCCAGGCCTATCGCGCCTATTCGCTGGCCCATCCGGCGCTGTACGGCATCATCACCGGCGCCAGCCTGGCCCATGGCCGGGTCGAGGCGTCCAGCCTGAAGGTGCTGTCGGGTTACCAGACGTTGAAACGCGCGGTCGAACGGCTGCTGGCCGAACGCGACACCTGGCGCCGCTACACGCCCGAACTGGTCGCCGACGCGCTGTGGGTCGTGGTGCACGGCGTGGTCAGCCTGGAATTGAACGGCCATTTCGCCAGCCCCGATGCGGCCGAGGCGGTGTTGCGCCATAACTCCACGGCGGTGGTCGGCCACATGCTGGCCGAGATGGAGCGGGCCTGACTCAGGCGGCGCGTACCACGCGGTCGCGGCCTTCTGCCTTGGCGCGGTACAGCGCCTCGTCGGCGCGGGCCAGCAGGGTGTCGAGGTCATCGGGCCCGGCGGCAAGGCCGATGCTGACCGTCGCCTGCACGACGCGACCGTCGTCGGTGGTCACCCGTTCCGCGGCAAAGGCCGTGCGGATGCGTTCGGCCACTGCCGCCGCTTCGTCCGGGCCGCAGCGCAGCAGCACTGCGAACTCCTCGCCGCCGATCCGGCCGAAGACATCGTCGTCGCGCAGGTTGCGTTCGACCACCCGGGCGAAACCTTGCAGCACCTTGTCGCCGGTGGCATGGCCGTGGGTGTCGTTGACCTGCTTGAACCGGTCCAGGTCCAGGATCAGGGCCGTCACCGGTTCATGGGCCAGCAGGCGCTTGCCGGCGATGGTGAAGGCGCTGCGGTTCAGCGCATCGGTCAGGAAGTCGCGGGTGGCCGCCCGCTCCAGCCGCCGCATCAGGTCGTTGCGGGTCCGCGTGACGCTGGCCACCGTCACCGGCATCAGCGACACCAGTGCGATGCCCAGAAAGGCCGAGGTCAGGTTGTGGACCAGGTCGCCGCCGATCGACATGCCGATCCAGCCGGCGGCCAGCGTCAGGATCGTCCACATGGCAAAGCCCAAGGTCAGCAGCGCCGTCGTGAACTGGCGATAGGTCAGCCCGCACCAGAGCAGGGCGGGGACGGCAAAACCCAGCACGCCCGGGCCGCCGACCAGCGTACCCGCGGCCAGCGCCGCGGCCAGCGCCAGGGCGGGCAGGCCGAGCCGCCAGTCCAGGTGCATCGCGCGCGGCTGGCGTCGCCGCCGGCGCCAGCGGCCCAGGGCGGGGAAGGTCAGCACGACCGGCAGCACCGTCTGGTAATTCAGCAATTCGCCGCAGAACCAGCGGAACCAGCCGTCCAGGCCGTGCAGCCCGAACAGGGGCGGGGCAACGAACACGGCGATGGCCGCCGCCACGCCCGCCGCGGCCGCGCCGGCCACCAGCATCTGCATGAACGAGCCGAGCTGGCGCAGATCGCGGTCACGGGCATGGACGCGGGCAAACAGCGCATATCCGGTCAGGCAGCCGGCCAGGTTGGCGGCCGACGCCCACAGCGTGGGCCCCCATGTCCCGCCGGTCATCAGGTCGGCGGCGACATAACCGACGAACGCGGCCGGCCAGCAGCCCGGCCGGGCCAGGCGCGGATCCCGCAGCATAAGCCCCAGCAGCAGCGGATTGGCTGGCCAGAATACCGCGGCGTGTCCCAGTGGGCGGCTCAGGATGCCGGCCAGCGCGGCCACCATCACGACCGCCCCGATCAGACCGGCCGCGATCATGACGTTGTCGAGTGCGCGACCGAAGCGCGGCGCCATGGCTCACCTCCAAAACTACGCCGAAAGGCCATAGCAAATCAGGGGCGCAAGCGCATTCGCGATTGCTGGTGCGGGCATCGTCAACCTGTCAACTTTCCCCATCCGTCATCAGCATCCATCCGAGTCGCCCATGTCCCGACCCTGCGCCCACAGCGAAACCGCGATCCTTGCGGCAACCATCGGCGGGTCGGCGATGGCCTTCATCGACGGCAGCGTGGTGCAGATCGCCCTGCCGGCGATCCAGGCCGATCTGGGCGCCGACTTCACGACGCTGCAATGGATCGTCAACATCTACGTCCTGTTCATCGGCGCGCTGGTCCTGATCGGTGGTGCCTATGGCGACGTGCTGGGCCGGCGCCGGGTGTTTGCCATCGGCACGGCGGTGTTCGTGCTGGCCTCGGCCCTGTGCGGCCTGGCGCCCGGATCGTTGTGGCTGGTCGCGGCCCGCGCGCTGCAGGGCATCGGTTCTGCGCTGATGATCCCGCAAAGCCTGGCCATCATCGCCGCCGCCTTCCCCGAGGAACGGCGCGGCCGCGCCATCGGCACCTGGGCCGCGGCCTCGGCCCTGACCACCGCGCTGGGGCCGACCCTGGGCGGCGTGCTGGTCGATCTGTTCTCGTGGCGGGCGGCGTTCCTGATCAACCTGCCTGTCGGCGCGGTCGTGCTGTGGCTGACCGTGACGCGCGTGCCGGAAAGCCGGGCGCCGGGGGCGGGGGCGGTCGATCTGGTCGGCGGTGTGCTGGTCACGCTGGGGCTGGGGGCGCTGACCGTCGGCCTCGTGCATCTGGCCGATCACGGGATCGGGTCCGCCCTGGTGCTGGCGGGATTCGCCGTCGCCGCCGTGGCGCTGCCGGCCTTCGTCTGGTGGGAAGGGCGCGTGGCCGCGCCGATGATGCCGCTGGGCCTGTTCCGCGACCGGGTGTTTGCCGGCGTCAACATCCTGACCGTGCTGCTTTATGCCGCGCTGTCGGGTGTCCTGTTCATCGTGCCCTATACGCTGATCGGCCTGCGCGGCTACACCGCGGCCCAGGCCGGCATGGCGCTGCTGCCGATGGGACTGGCCATCGGCCTGCTGTCGCGGCTGTTCGGCGGCTTGGGGGATCGTATCGGCGGGCGTCTGCCGATGGCGCTGGGCTCCGGGCTGGTCGCCATCGCGGCGGCCTGGCTTGCCTGGACCGGCGGGGCGGGCAGCTACTGGACGGCGGCCTTCGGGCCAATCCTTGGCATCGGGCTGGGCATGGCGCTGGTGATCGCGCCGCTGACCACGACCGTCATGAATTCGGTCGGTGATGCCCATAGCGGCGCGGCCTCGGGGATCAACAACGCGGCGGCGCGGGTCGCCGGCCTGCTCAGCGTTGCCATAACGGGCGCGGTGCTGGCGATGCAGTTCGTATCGGTCCTGCGGGGCGAACTGGCCGGCATGGACCAGGCCGCCGCGGTGCTGGCCCAGGCCGACCGCCTGCTGGATACCCCGATACCCGCAGGCCTGGCGCCTGCAACGGCCGGCGCGATTCGCGATGCCTTCGCCATGGCCTACGAGGCCGCGTTCCGCTGGGGCATGGGCCTAAACGTGATTCTGGCCGCCGCCGCTGCCGTGGTCGGGCTGGCGGTGATGCCTGGCCGGCCGGCGGGCCGGGGGTGACGATTGCCTTGTAAGAATCAGTCGTCGACCAAGGGCAAGTCAGTCGGTGGCTACCTGGCGGGCGGCACGTCTTCCAGGCGAAAATAGATCGGCTTGCCGGCGGCGCGAAAGCGTGCGACCTCGTCGTCGGCCCCCCGCGACGGTCCGCCGACGCGCAGGCAGGCATCGCAGCGATCGGCCAAACCTAGCGAGATCGGCATCATCAGCCGGTCGAACTGATCTTCACCCGCGGCCGCGATCACCGGCAGCGCCATGTTGACGCCGATCACCGGCAGATGACCGTTGTCGAACAGGGCCAGGGCCGCCTGGTTCATCGCGGCGAGATTGGCGGCGCGGACGTCGGGGCCGGCATCGCCCGAGGTGTAGGGGCCGGCCACCATAACCCACATCGGGCGCTCAGCCCGCCGCGGGCGGCTGGGCCACGGCCATCGCGCGGACCGCGGCGCCTTCCTTGTCGATTTCGGTCGAGACGGCGTTGCGGAAGGCCAGCGGGTCGGCGATCTGGCTCATCGGGGCCAAGCCGCCCCCGGTCCCGCGCACGGTGACGGTGCCAAAGCCCAGCATGCGGCCGGCCAGGCTTTGGTCCACCGCGACGCCCTCGATCTTGTGGCGCGCGATCTCGTGGCTGGAACGGCGGATGAAACCGGTCTTGGCGATGACCCGCTTGTCGGTGACCACCAGTTCGGTCGACACCGCGTGCAGCCAGCTGGCAAAGACGATGAGCACGGCGAATACGGCAAAGATCGCGTTGGCGATCCAGAAGATGTCGCCCTGGCCGATCAGCACGTAGAAGCAGATGGCCCACAGCAGGACCAGCCACAGGACCGGCAGGTAGGCAACCCAGTGCAGCCGCGCTTCGTAAACGATCTCTTCACCTGGCAAACATACTTTGCGCACATAGGACATCAGCGCGGACTCCGCTCGACTTCGGGTTGATGGATGATGATGACACGGGCGGTCAGCCCGCGCCATCCCCAGGGCGCCCGAACCGGGCTTGACGATGGGCGATACGTACTGGCAAAGGCAATCGGCGGCCGCGTCAGGGACCGCCGTTTCCTTACAATGAAGGGTGATCGTGCGGTGATATCGGGGGCCAAGCGGCGGCTGATCCTGGCATTGGGCCTGCTGTTGACCATGGGCTTCCTGCTGACCACGGTCGGCAGCTACCTCGTATCCAGCGCGTCGCTGCGTCAGGGCATCACCGAAACCGAGCTGCCGCTGACCTCGGACACCATCTATTCGGAGATGCAGAACGACCTGATCCGCCCGGTGCTGATCTCGTCGCTGATGGCATCGGACACCTTCCTCCAGGACTGGGTGATAACGGGCGAGGAACCGGTCGAGGCGATTTCCGCCTATCTCGCCGAAATCCGGCGCCGCTACAACACCGTTGCCGCCTTCTTTGTTTCCGAGGCGACGCGCCGGTACTATTACCCCGACGGCATTCTGAAACATGTCGATCCGAACGAGCCGCGCGACGTCTGGTATTTCCGCGTGCGCGACATGCCGGCGGCCTACGAGATCAACGTCGATCCCGACATGGCCAACCAGGATGCGATGACGATCTTCGTGAACTACCGCGTCCTGGGGCAGAACGACGATTTCCTGGGCGTGGTCGGCGTCGGGCTGGCGGTCAATTCGGTGCGCGACCTGATCCGCAACTACCAGAAGCGCTTCCACCGCCTGGTCTATTTCGTCGACGCCAGGGGCGACGTCGTGCTGGCCTCCGACCCCGAGGCGGTGCCCGAACGCAACGTGGCCCAGCGCGAAGGCCTGGCCGCGGTGGCAGGCGCGCTGGATACCAGGGGCGGGGGCACGGGGTCGGTTTCCTATGTCCGGGGCGGGCGCGACACGCTGCTCAACATCCGCTTCATCCCCGAACTGAACTGGTATCTGTTCGTCGAGAAGACCGAGGAGGCGACGCTGCAGCCGGTGCGCCAGACGCTTTATGCCAGCCTGGCCCTGTGCCTGGTCGTGACCGTGCTGGTGCTGTGGGCGACGCTTGCCACGATCAACCGCTATCAGGCACGGCTCGAGACGATGGCGACGACCGACAAGCTGACCGGGCTGGCCAGCCGCCACGCTTACGACCCCGTCATCGAGCACGCGGTGCGCGACGCCCATCGGGCCGGCAGCGGCCTTGCCGCCATCCTGATCGACATCGACGAGTTCAAGGCGGTCAACGACGGCTTCGGCCACCTGGCCGGTGACCGGGTGATCGTCGAGGTGGCCCGCGCGATCCGCAGCGCCCTGCGCCCGCGCGACCTGGTCTGCCGCTGGGGCGGCGACGAATATCTCGTCGTGCTGCCCGGCTGCACGCTGCAGGACGCAACGCGCCTGGCCGAAGCGGTGCGCCATGCCGTGCGTTCGGCGACCGGCGCGGTCGACGACGGGCGGCTGACCGTCACCGTATCGGTCGGCGTGGCCGGGCTGGCACCGTTCGACATCGTCGACGACCTGCTGTCGCGGGTCGACCGCGCGCTCTACGCCGCCAAGTCGGCCGGTCGCGACCGCCTGGCGATAGCCACCGACTGACCTAACCTTTCGCCTCGCGCGCCAGCAGGGTTTGCTTGCGCGCAAGACCCCAGCGATAGCCGCCCAGGCTGCCGTCGTCGCGCAGGACGCGATGGCAGGGGATCAGCACGGCCAGGCGATTGGCGCCGCAGGCCGTCCC
>Ga0206117_100740_pt1 | contig 25737 bp, 16 predicted proteins | sample 3A5Ametagenome_FD_177997 | JGI IMG/M metagenome (GOLD analysis project Ga0206117, IMG submission 177997) | Enriched microbial communities from leaf-cutter ant dump, University of Wisconsin, Madison, United States - 3A5A | ecosystem: Environmental > Terrestrial > Nest > Insects nest > Nest dump... | reverse complement strand
CTGATCGGCAGAGGGCGTCATGGCGACGGCTCCTCGTCGCCGGCGCGGTGGCGGCGGACGTAATCGCCGGCCAGCGGGACGGGATCGCGCGGCTGGGCGCGCTGGGGCACGAGGTAGTCCTGCAGGCCGGCGCGAACGCGGTTCAGGTCGGCACGCAGCCGGGCGTAGTCGAAGTGGTAGCGGGCGCGTTCCTGCGGAGCGGTATTGGCGGCGTGCTCGGCGAGGCGGTCGATCAGGTCGAGTTGGCGGGCGAGCACGGCGAGCTGCTCACGCTCCGGAGTGTCGTCGGCAATGGCGGGTTGCAGGGCCGAGAGCGACACGGCCAGCAGCACGGCCAGCGAAGGCCATGCGGATGCGCGGCGGTTGGTCTGTCCCATCGAGCCATTCCCAAGTGAAGCGAATGGCCTTGATGCTGTGTCCCTTGCTCGGCTCGCGCCGCAATCAAACGGAACCGGTGGTCAACCGTATTTCAGATGTGATGCTTGCCGGTTAAGCCAATCCTTTGACTACCATTCGTTCCAAAGCTTTACCGCCGCCTCGATGAACGCATCACAGGCCGCCTGTCGCCAGCACGTGTGGTAACCATCTCGCAGCAGGTAGTACTGCTCGTTGGCACACACGAGGTCGGTTTTCGGGGCCTCCTGCCGATACCAATTCAAGGTGTTGACCACGCAGTCCTGATAGCTGGTCGTGAGCTTCTCGTTCGGCACGTTGTACAGCAAGCCTTCGATATAGTACGAAGGTGCGATACCGGCCTTAACCAGGCCGTCTTCGACCATCCGGCTGCGCATGTTCTTGAACACCCGGGCCATAGGTTTGAGCCACTGCGAAGAGGCCTGATGCTTCGCCGTCAGGTTCGCCGAGTGCTGCTTTGGGTAGTTCGCGATTCGCTCGCCGGCAGCGTTGAAAAAGCAGATGCCTTCGACGTACTCTGAGTCGCTCGCTGACCGGAACTTGAAGTAGCGCCGGAATTGCGTCGCAACAATCACGTCCGACTTGCGCCGTGAGCCGCTCGCGTCAATGGCAATCGCCTTGTCGCCGGCTTTCACGGCCGAACCGTATTGCCCCTCAAGCACCGACAGTACGTCCCGTTTGAAGTCGGCATGTGTGTAGGTCGCGTCGCTGAATGCCTGCTTGTAGGCCGACTTTTCGTCATCAGACAGAGATTCGAGATCGCTGTGAAAGCAGTCGTCGAGCCGAATGACGATGTCCACGTCGCTCTCGGCGTAGATATTCGTGTCGTTACCGTACGAGCCTTGAAGGAACACTTTGAAGTTCCTGCCAGCATACGGCGTGTTGCTGTCCCCCAGGACGCTCTTGATCGTGTTGTAAGTGCTGCTCGACTGGGTAATCGATCCCTGGTGGGACCACGTTTCGAGCTGCGATTCTGGAATTGGCATCTTCTTCCCCCGGCTATAGCAAATACTCGCGAAGCTGCGTCTCCCGCGACGCGAACGACTCCCGTCCTCGCTGAAACAAGACACCCAGCTTATTGAGGTCGTGCTCCAGCAGGTCGGTCGCCATTTCAGGAGTGACGTAGGAGTCGTTGATCCGGACGGTCGGTACGTCATGGAACAGAATCTGCCGCAGCTGGTCCATCGACTGCGTGTTGATCTCCAGTGTCTTCTGCAGCAACTGGACGCTGACGAGATATTTTTTCGCCAGCCACATCAACAGGCTCGGCTTCGGGTCGGGGTACATGCCCACGCCAACGCTCACAAGCCGGATGTCCTTGCGATCTCTCTGAAGCGCCTGGACCGCATCGGCGATTGCGTACAGCGTCGGGTTGTTTGCGCAGTACCCGCCGTCTATCAGCTCAATGTCCTCACCCATTGCGGTTCTGACGATCGTTCGCTCGAAGAACGGGTAGGCCGAGCACGACGCCTTGACAGCGTCTGCGATGCTCACACCAAAGCCCGGGACGAACGTACCGACTCGGCCATGCGCCTGCGCGACGCTGCCCTTAAAGATCATCGGGCGCTCGGTCAGCCACTTGGCCGTGACGATCCCGATGCCGGTCTTCACATCGCTGAACGTTGCATCGCCGAATACCTCGCTCGCCAGCTTCTTCAAGGCCAGCGACCTAGCCGGAGCGGTCTTCTGCGACATCACGGTAGGCACGTGCTTGCGGTACAGCTCCAAGATGGAATCGACGCTGTGACCGAGCGCGATCAGTGACGCGATGATCGCGCCCGTACTGGTACCGAACACCAGATCGAACTTCTGGTGCAATGGGCACCCGATCATCGCCTCGATTTCCTTGAGTACGCCCAGCGTATAGAAGCCCTTAGCGCCGCCGCCGTCCAACGTAAGGACACGGAGTAAGGCAGACGACCCAGATTCTTCTTGCGACTCCATCATCTTCACTGCCCTTCCCACCGCTGAAGAACGCACGCACCGGCGACGATCATCAGCTCAACCCTGAGCCTGAAGCCATACGTCTCCAGCGTCCCTGGCTTGAGGTGAAGCTCTGCGAAATTCTGCATGGCACCCGTTCCGGCCCTCTCATCGCTGCGCCGCCTATCGTTATCATAACACGACGTATGTACAGATCAAATTATGAACATGGACAGATTCTAGGGCAGACCATATACTTTCCGCAATAACCCCTATAAGCATTCGCTAACCCGAACGAGCCAGCCAGGATGTCGAACGAACAGCTTGCAGATCTAACCCAGCCACAGCGCGATCGGCTTGCGTTCGTGGAGTTGCGCGTGCGCTTCATCGGGGAGATACGCCGCCAGGACTTGGTGACGCGCTTCGGCATCCAGTCCGCCGCCGCATCGAGGGATCTTGCGCTTTACAAGGAATTGGCCCCAGGCAACATCGACTACGACTCCAAGGGCAAGTCCTACATCCTGGGGCCGGACTTCCGGCCCGTATTCGACTTTCCTCCAGAGCGGGTGCTGTCGTGGCTGACCCAGGGCTTTGGCGATGGCGAGCCAATGCGGCTTAAGGCGTGGGTGGCCAGCGAGAGCCCATCACGTCTCACGCATCCGGATCTGGATGTGCTGGCGAACGTGACCCGGGCGATCCACCAGGGCTGTCCGCTCGGCATCGAGTACCACTCCATCTCCAGTGGCTGCACCGAGCGGGAAATCGTCCCTTTCGCGCTGATCGATAACGGCCTTCGCTGGCACGTCCGCGCCTTCGACCGGAAGTCCCAGGAGTTCCGCGATTTCGTCATCACCCGGATCAGACGCCCCGTCGTGCTCAAGGGTCAGCCAGTGGCGCCCCACGAGATGAGCGATCAAGACATTCAGTGGACCCGGATCGTCGAGTTGGAGTTGGTTCCGCATCCGGATCAACCCCGGCCGGAGATCACGGAAATGGACTACAGCATGCGCGACGGCGTGCTGCGGATGAAGCTGCGTGCCGCTACGGCCGGATACATCCTGCGCAAATGGAGTGTGGACTGCTCCCCCGACCACAGCCTGCGCGGCCATGAGTACCGGCTCTGGTTGAGGGATCACCTCGCCATCTATGGGGTGCGCAATGCCGTGCTGGCTCCAGGGTATTCGGCGCCCGATACCGCTGGCGCAGGGGCGGAATTTGACTGAACAACGGATACCTCTGCTTGCGTCGATCGCGCCGGCAGAACCAACGAACAAAGAGAGATGAGATGAAGGAATCCTACCTATCGACATTGCTGCAAATGAGGTTGATCGTCGGCTTCCTTGGTGAGCGTGCTCAATGCGCTTGGTGGCCAACGGCGTTTTATGAAGCGTCAAGCCGGCTCTTCCTGGAGCCTGTCTTCTCTAAAACTTCCCGGCTCGCTCAGTACCACGGTGTGCTGGAGGCAGCTAGACGATTGCACGATGAGCATTTGAGCGTCGGCAGCTACCACCTATTCCGTTTGCCGGAAGAGATCGAACAAGACCTGCACGCGATGGTGCAAGTCGGTGGGGGCGAGGAACTCGCCAGCCAGGTTGCACCAAGCAAAGAAGCTGCTCTGGATGCGTTGAAGCGTTTGGCCGTGGCGAGCGGCAACTCCAGCGTTGGACCAATAGCGGTCGGCAACATCGGGGAAGTTGACTCTGCGGACACCCTGAAGGCCATCGCTACGGCCTATCTGTCGGCGTTCAATCAAAACGCCAAGACCTATCCGTATTTGGTGGGGTGACCGTGGCCGACAGAAAGCCCTACACGACTCAGTTGCAAGCAGGCCTTGGACTCGTCAACGAGACCAAGACGCTGCTCGACCTGTGGTCGCCCGGCATGTTGGCAAACCAATTGCACCAAGTTGCATTGGAATCGGGTCGATTCCCGACCGTCACGGCGCGCCGACTCCGCAACATCATTGTTGAATGCTTCGCTCCGCGCTATCTCGTAGCCGGCGGCGCGCCGGCAGCACACCTCAAGCGACTGTCCGCAACGGTTCCAACCGCTGACCTGACGCAGCTCATGCTCGTGTTTACGAGCCGAGCGAACCCGATTCTCGGCGACTTCGTGCGGCACGTGTACTGGCCGCGATATGCCGGTGGTTACACGCATATCACCAATGACGACGCTCGCACCTTTGTCGAGCGCGGCATTGACGATGGCAAGACGGTCAAACACTGGTCCGAAACTACGGTGCGGCGTGTCTCCGCCTATCTGACCGGATGTTGTGCCGACTACGGAATGCTTGAACGAGGATTGCGTTCGAGCCGTCGCATTCTGCCGTTCCGCATCTCACCATCGGTGGCCGCTTACCTCGCCTACGAGCTGCATTCTTCCGGCGTCGGTGACAACGCTCTGCTGACGCACGAAGACTGGCATTTGTTTGGCCTGGCGCGCGAAGACGTGCTGGAAGAGATCAAGCGGCTTTCGCTGAAAGGATTACTCATCGTCCAGGCTGCGGGCGATGTGATTCGAATCAGTTGGAAACAACAAGACATGGAGGCGCTCTGCGATGTCCTCACTCAAAGCTGATTTCGACGAATTGCGCGAGCGCATCCGGCACGGGCGTGAGCTCGGTCATGCGAGCTTCGAGCCGATTTACTACCTCGTCTTTCCTCCAGAGCAGATCCTCGAGGTCAAGCGGCAAACGCCTGCCTGGGTGGCCAAGCTCCACCAGGAAGGCTGGGACGTGCACACGTTCTCCATTGCCGAACAGATCTGGACCTTGCTCAAAGACGACCCGTTCTGGTCGCTCTGCGTAATGGAGGACAAGTCCGCTCCGCTGGATTGGCCGCGTACGAACAAGGCTCTGGCAGACATCCTGACGGCGGATAACGGCCTGCTGAAGCGGTTGGAGGAGGCCCTTCAGCCGCTCGAAGGCCAGCAGAACGCGTTGCTCTTGGTGACGGACCTTGAGGCGTTGCATCCGTTTCTGCGCATCGGCGCCATCGAGAGCCAACTCCAAGGCAAATTTCACGTACCGACGATTTTTCTGTACCCCGGCGTGCGAACCGGCAAGACGCGCCTCAAGTTTCTCGGCTTCTACCCGGAAGACGGCAACTACCGCTCCGTCCACGTCGGCGGCTGATCAGACAAAAGAACCCTGGGACAAATCTATGACCATCCGCTCGCTCTTCGACCCAAGCAAGGACATCTACCGGACCATCGAGAAGGTCATCACCTATGGCGCCTCGCAAGAAGGTCGCCTCAAGGCTGAGATCTCCGAGTACGTGGTCACCGAGAGCATTGAGGAGCAGTTTCGCAAGCTCCTCGACCGCATGCAGCTGGCGATGGAGTCCGGTGGCGAAAACGAGGTCGGCGTCTGGGTCTCAGGCTTCTACGGCTCCGGCAAGAGCTCGTTCACCAAGTACCTCGGCCTGGCCTTCGACGACCAACGTACCATCGACGGCACGCCGTTCATCAAGTACCTGCAGGACCGCCTGCACAAGCCGCAAACCAAGGCCCTGCTCAGCACCGTCGCACAACGGTTCCCGGCTGCCGTGGTCATGTTGGACCTTGCGAGCGAGATGCTCGCCGGAGCCACGATGGAAGACGTTTCCACCGTCCTCTATTTCAAGGTACTCCAGTGGGCCGGTTACTCGCGCAACCTCAAGGTTGCCGCCTTCGAGCGCATGGTCGAGAAAGACGGCCGCACGCCCGAGTTGCATGAGCGCATCGCCCAGGCGCTGCCCGGTGCCACCTGGGCGCGCGTGCAGAACAACCCCCTGGCCATCGACGGGTTGATTCCGAAGATCGCTCACGAGATGTATCCGGCGCTCTTCCCGGAAGCCAAGTCCTTCTCGTCCAGTACCGAGGGCTTCTTCCAGTTCGAAGACCAGCGCGTGCAGGAGATGATCGATATCGTCCGCGAGAAGAGCGGCAAACAGAACATCATCTTCATCGTCGACGAAGTTGGCCAGTACGTGGCCTCGCGCGACAACCTGATCCTCAACCTCGACGGTCTGGCCAAGAACCTCAAGCGGCTGGGCGACGGCAAGGCCTGGATCATCTCCACGGCGCAGCAGACGCTGACTGAAGACGACCCGCGCGCCGCGCTGAACTCCGACAAGCTCTACAAGCTGAAAGACCGCTTCCCGATCCAGATAGACCTGGAATCGAGTGACATCAAGGAGATCTGCTATCGCCGCCTGCTCGGCAAATCACCGACTGGTGAGACCGAGCTCGGCGAACTGTTCGATGCCCATGGTCAGGCCCTACGGCACAACACCAAACTGCAGGACGCCAAGTATTACGACGCGGACTTCAGCAAAGAGAGTTTCACCAATCTTTACCCGTTCCTGCCTGCTCACTTCGACATCCTGCTGCACCTGCTCGGTGCCTTGGCCAAGTCCACCGGCGGCATCGGCCTGCGCTCTGCGATCAAGGTGATCCAGGACGTCCTGAAAGGCGAAGGCGGCTCTAAGGCGATGGCCGATCAGCCCGTGGGTTGGCTTGCCACCACCGTCACGCTCTACGACGAGCTGGAGAAGGATATCCGCCGTGCCTTCACGTCCATCCACCAGGCGGTTGGCAAGGTCCAGATTCGCTTTCCGGATTCGCAGCTCCATCAGGACATCGCGAAGTCCGTTGCAGTGCTGCAGATCCTGGGCAACCTGCCGGTGTCGGTGCAGAACGTCGTCAGCCTGATGCATCCCTCCGTCACGGCGCCATCGCAGCTCGACACGGTAAAGAAAGCCGTCGAAGAAATGCTGGGCGACGTGCATGTGCCGCTCGGAGAGAAGGACGGCAGCCTGGTCTTCCTCAGCGAAAAGCTGCGGGATATCGAGCAGGAGCGCGGCGCCATTGCACTGCGTACTGTCGATGTGAAGCGCATCTTCAACGATGCGCTGCGCGAGTCCTTCGATCCGCTGCCCCGCGTCAGCCTCCACGGCACGATGGCGGTCGCAACGGGCCTGAAGGTCCAGGCCGGCAGCGCTATCACCAGCCTGGCCGGCGATCAGAGCACCATTCAAACTGTCGTCGAGTTGGTACCCGCCAGCGACTACGACACAGCCAAGAACCGGATGCTGGATGACTCCCGCAGCCGCGCGGGCCGGAACGTCATCGGGCTATTGGCTCGCGCCAATTCCGAACTCGACGATCTGGCAAACGAAATCTATCGCTGCCAGCGCATTGCCGAACTGCACCGTAACGAGCCCGACCAAGAGGTCAAGGATTACTGCACTGGTCAGCTCGACCGCGCCGCCAAGCTCGCGACCCAACTGCAGAGCAAGATCAAGCAAACCCTGCAGGCCGGCTCGTTTGTCTTCCGCGGCCAAGCCACTGCGGTATCGGCGCTGGATGCCGACTTGCTGGAAGCGGCCAAGAAGCTGCTCTCCGATGTGGCCGACCAGGTTTTCGACCGCTATGTCGAAGCACCGGTACGCGCCGGCACTGACACCGCCGAGAAATTCCTGAAAGTCGCTAACCCCGCTGCTATCAGCAGCAGCCTTGACCCGCTTGGCCTCGTGCAAACTGTGGCGGGCCGCGCGTCGTTCAAGAGCGACCACAAAGCGATGATCAGCATCCGCGACTACATCGACAAGCGCGGCACGGTTGACGGCAAGCGCCTACTCGACGATTTCAACAGCGATCCGTTTGGCTGGTCGCCAGACACGACGCGCTACATCGTGGCCGCCATGCTCATGGCCGGTGAAATCAAGCTCAAGGTTTCCGGGCGTGAAGTCACGGCCGCGGGACAGCAGGCAATCGATGCGCTGAAGACCAACAACTCCTTCAAGCAGATCGGTGTCGCCCTGCGCGACGAGCGCCCGTCTATCGAAACGCTCGGTCGCGCCGCAGAGCGACTCACCGATCTGGTGGGCGACATGGTCATTCCACTGGAGCAGGAGATCAGCAAGGCGGCGGCGAAGCACTTCCCGCGCTTCCAGCACGACTACGGCTCATTGGCCGAGAAACTCAGCGGCCTCGGGCTGGCGGGCAGTGACCGCATCCGCACTTTGAACCAGGACATTGCCGACGTCCTGTTCACCGATGCTTCGGACGCCCCTCAGCGCCTGGGTGCCGAAACCTCTGCCATTTACGACAACCTCAAATGGGCGCTTGAAGTGAAGCGCGTGCTCGAGAATGGGCTGGATATCACCCTGCGGGATCTTCAAGCCCATCGCCGTGACATCGAGGCATTGCCGGACACCGGTGTGCCAGGTGAGCTGCGCCGCGAATTGAGTGAAGACCTGGGGACGTTAGCAGAGCGCCTGGGCAAAGAGGACTTCTACAAACACACTGCCGACTTCAACTCGCAGCTCACCCACCTGAAGGGCCGCGTGCGCGATGCGGTCATCACCCTGTCTGATCAGCAAAAGATGCGCCTGAAAGAGGGGGTTGAGGACTTGCAGCGTATTCCCGAATGGGAAGAACTCACCCAGGAAGAGCGCGGCAACGCCGTGAACCGACTGGACGGGCTCGCCCTGGCAGCCACCCAGGACCTAGCCGGACTCAAGAGGCTCCTGGCTCGCGACTACGACATCAACAGCACCATAGAAGACCTCAAGCGCTCCATCCAGCGCCAAGGTCAGGAACGGCTGCGCCAGCGCATGGAGGAAGAGCGCGCCAAGACCGGCGAGAAAGGGCCAGCCAAGCTGACAAGGTCGATCGCGGTGCCTGTGAAGATGACGTCTGCCGTAGACATCGACTCGTTGATTCAGCAGCTCCACGAGATCAAAGCGCAGCTCGGTCTCTACGCCGAGATCGAGGTGTCGTTTGTCGTCGGCGACCAGCCAGGAACGGGCGGGAGCTGACGATGGAGCTGACAACTGAATCCAGGCAACACATCGAGCATGTCGCTGGCGAGGCGCTCACCCAGCTCGACAGCATCGCTGCGGCTGCCAAGAGCAAGCTTCACGATGGACGAACGCTGGGCTCTGATGCCCTGGCGAGCATCAATACGATGACGTCCAGTTCGGCCATTCAGAAACTGGATCGGATCAGCCAGGCAAACCGAGAGAGCTATCAGGTATTGGCAGCCGAGCCGGCGATTGCCCGTGTTGTCGTGGTGGACGAGGACGGTGAAGAGCGCACCTACTACATCTGCCGAACTACGCCGGTCTCAGGCTTCCCCAATCTCGCCAGCTATCGCGCTCCAGTGGGGCGCCTGGCCTCCTTGGCGATCGGGGCCGAATTCACACTACCCAACGGAACCGTTGTTGAGGTGTTGGAGCGCGCCCAACTCAGACCCGCCGCAATGGTTGATGGCTGGGATTCGCGCGATACCGTGGTTGAGGCTGAACACTTCGGCCCACTCACCATCGAGTCGCTGCGGGCGTTGCTGACCGAGGTCGCTGGCGCGGAGGTCACCGAAGATATCTTGGGCCAATTGCTGGCCGAAGAGACCGTCAAGGCCAACATCATCGATGGCGTGCGCCGCAGCGTCATCACCAAGATGGGGCTGCGCGATCAGCCCGTTCTCGATCAATACCAGGACGAGATTTTCCGTCTTCCCCTCGACAAACGCTTGCTGATCCTGGGTCCTCCGGGTACTGGCAAAACCACGACCCTAATCCGCCGCCTGGGCCAAAAGCTCGACACCGCGTTCTTGGAAGAAAGCGAACAACGGCTGGTCGAGACCGTAAGTGCAGCTCAAGGTATCGCCCACGTGAACAGTTGGCTGATGTTCACGCCCACTGAGTTGCTCAAGCAGTACCTCAAAGAAGCTTTCGCGCGCGAAGGTGTTCCTGCCTCTGATCTGCGCATTAGAACCTGGCAGGACTACCGCCGAGAGTTGGCCAGGAACGCTTTTGGCGTCCTCAGAACCGCGTCGGGCGGCGGCACCTTTGTTCTGAAAGACGGCTTGCCAAGCCTGAGCGAAGCAGCACTCGATCGTCCCATTCAATGGTTCAACGATTTCGACGCATGGCAACGCAACGCCTACCTGCAGGAGCTGCATGAAGCAGCGGCTCTGCTCCATGATGCCAAGTCGCCCGAGGTCAAGAGCCTCGGCGCACGTCTGCAAGACATCTTGGCTCGGGCGGGTGATGGTGCCCTGGCCGCCACGTTCGGATCATTGGCCGCAGAGCTTCCCAAGGTGCAGGCGCTCGTCACCAGCCTGAAGGACGCATCCGACGGCAAGATCAAAGCCGCGCTCAACCTGCAACTCAACCGCAACCGAGCGTTCCTGGATGAGTTGGCCCGCGTAATCGACAGCTTGCAGCAGGCACAGGCAACTGATGCTGACGAGCAAGACGATCTTGATGCCGAGGAGGAAGAAGACACCACAGCCCCGCGCACAGGTCGCGCCGCCGCTCTCAACGCCTACATGCAGGCTGTGCGTGCCCAAGCCCGAGCCACAGCCTCAAAGCGCGCGGTCAGCAAGTCGTCGCGCAACGGCAAGATCATCGAGTGGCTGGCCGATCGCGGCCTGACGGAAACCGACCGCGCCGAGGTGGGGGCGAGTCTTCTGGTGCAGACCAACGCGCGCCGCTTCGTGAACCCGGTCAAGCGCTATCTCGACAGCATTCCCAAGCGCTACCGCGCGTTCCGGCGCGAACGCCAGCAAGCCGGGAGCTGGTATCGCAACGAAGGCTTCGAAGCCCGCGATATCCATCCGCTCGAACTGGACATTGTGCTGCTCGAAATCCTGCGCGCCGCAGGCGACTTGATCAGCCGGCCCAACGTACAGCGCGATATCGACAGCCCCGCTTGGTCGGCACTCCAGCCCATCCTGGGGCACTACCGCAACCAGGTCTTGGTGGATGAAGCGACCGACTTTTCGCCTATCCAGCTTGCCTGCATGGCCGCCCTGGCGCATCCACGGCTGCGCTCGTTCTTTGCCTGCGGCGATTTCAACCAGCGCCTGACCACCTGGGGTGCGCGATCCGCCGACGAAATGAAGTGGGTCTTTGCCGACTTCGACATCAAGGAGATCACCGTCTCCTACCGGCAGAGCAAGCAACTGAACGATCTGGCTCGCGCCATGATCCGTGCTGTCGGCGGCACTGAACAGAACGTCAGCTTGCCTGCGCATGTGGACAGTGGCGGTGTAGCGCCCGCGCTCCTGGAGCACGCAACGGACACAGCAATCGTTGTCAGTTGGTTGGCAGACCGCATCCGAGAGATTGAGCGATTCGTCGGCCAGCTGCCGTCCACCGCCATCTTTGTGAATGCCGAAGACGACGTTGCACCAGTGGCTGAGGCGCTGAACGCGGCCCTGTCCGAACACAACATCCAGGTCATTGCCTGCCGCGAGGGTCAGGCGGTGGGCCAGGAAAGCAACGTGCGCGTCTTCGACATCCAGCACATCAAAGGCCTGGAGTTCGAAGCGGTTTTCTTCGTGGGCATTGACCAGCTCGCCGCACTGCACCCAGCGCTTTTCGACAAATACCTGTACGTGGGCACCACCCGTGCTGCTACCTACCTGGGCGTGACCTGCGACGGCGCCTTGCCGCCCGCCATCGAGAGCCTGCGCGCTCACTTTGGCCTGGATTGGCAAGCGCCCGGTTCACTGCAAGCAAGCACAGAACAATAGGAATCGATTGATGGCCTTCGACCAAACAACAAGAAACCGCCTGCAGCGCTTCGTCAACGATGCGCGCCGTGTGCTGGAGGAAGAGTTCACCCGCCAGTTGCAGAACGACTTTGGGCTGGACCCGAACGCGGGTGCCGTGGCCGAACTGGCTAGCCTGCGCCATATCAACGACGCGCAGCGCGAAACCGCCCGCATCCTGCGCGACACCCTGGCGCACTACACCGCCAGTGGTGACATGAACGCCATGCAAGGGCTGGACCGCATCGTGCGTGAGCAGGCCTTCACGGTGCTCAACCGCCTGGCGGCCCTACGCATGGCCGAGGCGCGGGGTCTGTTGGTTGAGTCCGTCGGTAACGGTTTTCAGGCCAAGGGCTTTCAACTCTATGCCCGCCTGGCTGGCACGGGGCTGGGTGAAACCGGCGATGCCTACCGCGTGTATCTGTTCAGCGTATTCGATGAACTTGCCCAAGACCTGCCGGGCCTGTTCGACCGCTACTCGCCGCAGGGCCGCCTGTTCCCGCGCGAGGCCGCGCTGTTGCAAGTGCTGAATCTGATTAACGACGCCGACATCGCCCCGCTATGGAGCGAGGACGAAACCATCGGCTGGATCTACCAGTACTTCAACTCCAAAGAAGAGCGCAAGGCCATGCGCGATGCCTCGCAGGCACCGCGCAACAGCCGCGAGCTGGCGGTGCGCAACCAGTTCTTCACGCCGCGTTACGTGGTCGAGTTTCTGGTCGATAACACGCTCGGGCGGCTCTGGTTTAACGCCACCGGCGGACAAACCGATTTGCGTAACCGCTGCCAGTACTTGCTGGTGAAACCTGACGAGGCTCCCCAGGCCGCCACCAAGCTGCGCGACCCGCGCACGCTCAAGCTGCTGGACCCGGCCTGCGGTTCCATGCACTTCGGCCTGTACGCCTTCGACCTGTTCGTGGAGATTTACCGCGAAGCCTGGACCTGGGAGCAACAACACGGCCCCGGTTCGCTTGATGTTTCGACCCAGCCCCAGGCGGAACTCAAGCCACTGAGCCAGACCTACGAAGATGAAGCCTCATTTCTGCGCGACGTGCCGCGTCTGATCATCGAGCACAACATCTATGGCGTGGACATCGACCCGCGCGCCGCGCAGATCGCCTCGCTGGCGCTGTGGCTGCGGGCACAGCGAGCTTGGCACGATGCGGGCGTGAAGGCCAAAGACCGTCCTCTGATCGGGCGCGGCCATGTGGTCGCGGCCATTGCACCGCCGGCAGAGCGTGAGTTGCGCGAGCAGTTTGCGGCCAACCTCGATCAGCGCGACGCCGAGCTGTTTGAGAAGACCCTGCAACTGCTCAAGGGCCTGCCGGAGTTGGGCGTGCTGCTCCAGGTCGAGCGCGAGTTGCCGCACCTGATTCGCCAAGTCTATGTAGGCAAAGGCACCGGCCTGTTTGCTGCACAGGAGCAGGAGAACTGGCAGCAAGCGGAGGCACGGCTGCGCACGGCGCTCATCGAGTTCGCCCAAGCAGCGAAATCCACATATCAAGGCCGTTTGTTTGCCCAGGATGCGCTGCAGGGGCTTCGACTCATCGATCTGTGCCGCGAACTGTTCGATGTGGTGGTGATGAACCCTCCCTTTGGGGATGCACCGGAATCAGCAAAGGCTTATCTAAAAGAAAAGTACAGCGACTGGGCGGACAATCTTTACGTGGCTTTCCACAATCGGGCCTCAATGATGTTGGCTAATAATGGTCGCGTCGGCGTCATTAGCTCTCGCACCTTTATTGCCTATCGCGACTTCGAGGCATTCAGAAAATCGCTAATCAGCAGCGGCAACATACATGCGCTAGCAGACTTGGGATGGGGAGTGCTGGATGGCGCTCAGGTAGAAACATCGGCCTATGTCACATCTAATGTTTCGGGCGGCTCGACGATAAGCGGACCCTTCATCAGGCTTCTAGATGTGCCCTTGGACGAAAAGAAGGATCGTTTGCTTAGCGCTTGGAGGGAAGAAGAACATATCTTTTACAAGGACACTCTGGATTTCCAGAAGCTCCCAGGCACGCCACTTTGCTATTGGTCAAGTAAAGAATTTGTCGAGTCGGCTGATTCAGCTGAGCGCCTCTACCCAGATAATGCCTATGTCGGGCTGGGTGCGTCCCCTCATGCCTTTTTCTTTAGAGCATGGTGGGAGGTACCTCTAAAGCAGATTGGGGTTAGATGGAAGCGAATCACTAGAGGAGGTGACTTCTCACCATTTTTCAGATCTAACGCGCTGGTGATTGACTGGCAGCGAAATGGTGCATGCGTAAAAGAATACATCCTGAAGGTATATCCGTATCTGAACGGAAATTATGGGTGGAAGATTCAGGATGAAAATTATTATGGGAAACCAGGCATTACATGGGGTAAGCGTAACGAGAGGTTTAATGCTCAGATAATGCCTGCCGGTCACATTTTCACTGACGAGGGTCAGGGAATTGTTCCAAAAAGTTTATCTGAGAGCATGTTTTTGCTGGGCTACCTTAATTCCTCTTTCGTTTCTTACTTCCTAAGCCTGACCAGCGGTTTACAAAAACATTATGTATACATACGGCCAATCCCGATTGCCGTAAACGAAGCGAACACCCGAGAGGCAATAGCAGATGCCGCCTCACGAATTTTTGCCATCAAACAAAGGTGGGACGCGACCTCAGAGCTATCTCCCTATTTTTCTCCAGCGCTGGTTTTTGCAGGTGCACCTCGTACATCGCTGAATGACCTGACGCACTTTATTCTTGAACGACACGCCGCCGACTGTGATCAGGTCAAGCAGCTGCGGGAGCAAATTGATTGCTTTGTTTGCGACAGTGTTGCTCTTGCCCCTGAGGATCTCGACGAGATTGTGAATTTGAGGTCGAGTTGGCCACTGGATCGCTTGAGCACTGACGGTCTTTTTTCTTCTGAATCTGTATCTCCTGAAACTGAGCTCGCAAGGTCCATTTGCTCATATCTAATGGGTGTTGTCTTCGGGCGCTGGCAAGCCTCTGCATTCTTTGATGGCGACCTGTCAGGTGCTTCCGACCCTTTCGATGCAATCGCACCCCAACCACCAGCGATGAACAATCAAGATGCGGATGACACTATCGAAATCATCGCGACTGGAGATGGTTCTGTAGGTCGAATTAGTCACGCTTTACGGCACGCTCTGGAATCGCTTTGGGGTGATAGCGCAGACTTAGTTGAGCAAGAAGTGCTGAAAGCACTTGGGTCGGCTACGCTCGAAGAGTACTTTGAGCGTTTGTCTGGTTTCTTTGCGGATCACCTAGACTCTTACTCGAAGAGCCGCCGTAAAGCGCCCATCTATTGGCCCCTGTCCACCGCCTCCGGTAGCTATACGCTCTGGGTCTATTACCCCAGCCTCACCAGCCAGACGCTGTACACGGCAATCAACGACTTCGTTGAGCCTAAGCTCAAGCAAGTCGGCGCGGACGTGACGGCGCTGCGCAACAAGGGTTCCGTCCGCAGCCGAGATGACGAAAAGCAGTTCGAAGCCCTGCAAGTCTTCGAGCTGGAACTGATCGAACTGCGTGACACCCTGCTCAAACTCGCACCCACCTACAAACCCAACCACGACGACGGCGTGCAGATCACCGCCGCCCCGCTGTGGCCGCTGTTCCGTCACAAGCCCTGGCAGAAGGTGCTGAAAGACACCTGGGCCAAGCTGCAAAAAGGCGACTACGACTGGGCACACCTGGCCATGAACTACTGGCCAGAGCGCGTGCGCGAGAAGTGCAAGACCGACAAGAGCCTCGCCATTGCGCATGGCCTGGAAGATCTGTACATCGAGCCCGAGGCCAAACCGAAGAAGGTGCGCGGCAAGAAGAAGGCCGGGGGTGATGAATGATTCAGGACGTCAAAGCGCTGCCGGTCAGCTTCTACTTCAGCCCCGATGGAACAACATCGTTCTTCATTCCCAAGTACCAGCGCGAGTACGTGTGGGGCGGCAAGAACTGGGATGCGCTGTTCAATGACTTGGAGGAGTCGCCCAGTGGGCACTTTCTGGGCTCCATCATCTGTGTAAACACCCAGCAAGATGGCATGGCCGGTGGACGTCTGGAGTTAATTGACGGCCAGCAGCGGTTCACCACCATCAGCCTGTTGTTCTGTGCGTTCTACGACAAGCTGAATGCCATCCCAAATCCGGATCGCCGTTTGCTGGTGGAGCTGGACAACCTGGAAAGCCGAATCTTCGTCCGCGCCTCAGGCCAGTGGCGCTTGGAACCCAGCGAGCAGGCGCAGAACAAAACCGATCTCCAAAAAGTACTGAGTGATCTGTTCCCTAAGCAGGTAAAGGCGCCGAAAGGCTTGAGCAATTTCGGCAACCGCCGCATTGCGCGCGCCTACCGCTACTTCTGCGAGCGACTTGAAGGGTTGAGCCAGGACAGCGCGCTGGCCTTGCTGGAAAAGCTCAAAGCGGCCATGCTGGTCAAGATCGAGGTGCGCAGCCATTCCGATGCATTCATGTTGTTCGAGTCGATCAACAACCGAGGCATCCCGCTCTCGGCCATCGACATCATCAAGAACAACCTGCTGGCCGAGTTGGATAAGCGCCCGGACTATGGCATTGACCGTGCGTTTGACGAGTGGAAAGACCTGATCGACCTGTTGCCAGACTCGGCGGTGCAGGAGCGCTTCCTGCGCCAGCTATACAACATGTTCAAGTACCTCAAGCGGGTGGAGGTCAAAGGCTGCCCCCGCGCCACGCGCTCGAACTTGATCACCATCTACGACACCCTGTTGCGCGAGCGTCCGGTCTGGCTGTTCGGAGCGTTGCAATCCAAGGGAAAAACCTACTCGGCGCTGCTCAATCCAGCCGTCGCGCGCGGGGAATGGGGCGACGCTGCAGCCGCCGCCTTGCAAGACCTGCAGCGCCTGGGAGCCGCGCCGGCTTACGCATTCTTGCTGTGGGCCAGCCAAGTGGCGCAGAGCCAGAAATGGAGTGAGGGCGAGGCATTGAGCCGCTTGGCCGCTTTGCTTACCAAGTGGTTCTTCTGGCGCAACCTCACCGATATGCCGCCCACCCGCGAACTCGACCCGATGTTCATGGAACTGGTCAGCCACCTGCTGACGCAGATTCGCAGTGGCCAGATCACGACGCTGGACGACTTCATCCAGCAAACCAGTGATTGGCTGCTGGCACGGGCAGCCCCGCAGGAGAGTTGCGAGTCGCGTCTCAAGGGCGATGTGTACCTTGAGAATTACGAAGCCACGCGGTTCATGCTGTGCAAGCTGGAAGAGGCGCACCAAACCCGGGAAAACAAACGCGACCTGTGGGCGCATGACGCCAATGATCGCCCCGTCTTCACCGTCGAACATATCCTGCCGAAGACTGAAAACTTGGGGCCAGGCTGGGTGGCGATGCTTGAAGGTGATCAGCAAGGTACAGCTGCCGCCATTCGTGAGCGCTGCGCTCACCAGCTCGGTAACCTGACCCTGAGTGGCTACAACTCCAAGCTCGGCACGATGGAGTTCTTGAGAAAGCGTGATCGCAAAAACGATCAGGGAGACTTCATTGGCTATCGCAATGGCTTGTACCTGAATGCTGACTTGGCCAGCCGAGATGATTGGAACGAGGCCGCCATTACGGCGAGAACAGACAAGATGCTCAAGGAGGTGATGTCCATCCTGAGCCTGCGGGAGGATAAATGACGATTGCGGAATTCATTCGAGAAAGTGTGCTGCGGCCGCGTCTGAAGCAAGCTGGCGCCTTGGTGGTGTACGACGCCGACAAGCGCTACCGCGAGCAGTGTTTCGATCTGGCGGCCGACAAGGTGCGGGTGGTGGATGCGTCTGAAAGCAGCATCGAAAGCCGTGAGGCGGCGCTGCAGGCACTGCGAGAGGTGGGTCAGCCCAAGGCGCCGCTGGAAGGTGTGCTGATCTATGTGCCTGCCAAGCGCCCTGAAACCGACGAGCAGAAGCAAGCTGACCCGTTCGCCCTGTACGCAGAATGCGGTGCTGTGTTCCCGCAAGATGACGGCGACGAGTACCTGAGCCTGTGCTTGCGTGCAAGGCCGGATTACGCCACCGAAATCCGGCAGGTGTTTGCCAACTCGCCAGCGGGGCCGACCTTTGCGGTGATCGATGCCATCGGCGGTGGCGTGAGCTGGCCCCAGTTGCGAGCCACTCTGCGGGTGGAGTCCGGCCGCGAGATTCTGGCCGCATTGCTGGCCCCGAGTACCAGCCAAGCCGAAGCGCTCAAGGGGCAGGAAGGTTGGGTGCAAGAGGCGCGGGATTTCCTCCGCGCTACCTTGGGCTTGAGCGTGAAGACCCGCGGCAAGACCTGGTCTGCCCTGGCGGATGAACTGTGGCGCTATGTGCTGTTCAGTGAATTCGTGTTCGATTTGCCAGTGGCACTGCCAGACACACTGAAGGGTGTGCCGCACGCACCGATGGAAGCCAAACCCATCGTCGAGGATGTGTGCGACCGTCTGCGCAGCGACCCGAAGTCACGCGCGATATACATCGAGCGCGCCGAGACCACCGAGGCGGAGCTCAACCTGACCGATCTGTGCGGTGCGATTGAAGACCTGGGCCAGCGCGACACGTTTCCCTTCGAAGAGCGGACCTTCCTACGCACAGCGATCAAGGGCATTGTCAGCGGCGACACCGATGCCACGCGCCGAGTGCTGACTCGCCATAAGAGCTCGGTATGGCTCGGCAAGGGCGAAAGCCAGGCCCAGTGGGAGTTGGTGCGGTCTGGCTTGAGCCTGGTTGAGGCCTGCGACGATTTTGAGCGCCAGCTACCGGATCACTCCCGCTCGCAAGCGGAGCTCATCGACTTCTACCTGGGCAGCCTACGCGAGGCAGATCGCTTGCAGCGCGAGTTTGAGCAAGCGGCGGGCGACTTCCTTGACCCACATGGCTTGATGCATGAGGTTATCGGCCAGGCTCGGGCCCGCTACCGGCGCCTGGCCGAAAAGGTTCAGGGCGTGTTTGTGAAACACGTCGAAACCGCCGGTTGGCCACCCACTGGACGCTTGGCCAATGGCGATGCTTTTGATCGTCTCGTGGCGGATCGCCTCAAGGAAAGCGGCCGCAAGGTGGCCTACCTGATGGTGGACGCCCTGCGTTACGAGTTGGGCGTGGCCCTCGAAAAGCTGCTGGCGGAAGACGGTCCCGTCGAGCTGCAAGCGGCCTATGCGCAGCTACCGACCATTACCCTCGTGGGCATGGCGAGCTTGCTGCCGGGTGCTCGCACGGGACTAACCCTATCGCTGGAGAACGATTCCCTGGTGCCGAAGCTGGCAGGGGCACCGGTGAGCAATGTTGCGCAGCGAATGGGCGTCCTGAGCAAAAAGTACGGCGACCGCTTCGAGGAGATGCCTCTCAACGAATTTGTACGCGGCAATCCGAAGTTTGCCGAAACCGTCGACCTGCTGGTGCTGCGCTCCACCGAGATCGATAGCCAACTGGAGAGCAATCCAGAGACAACACTGGGGCTGATCCCCGGCACGCTGAAGTTGATTCGGGTTGCGCTGCACAAGCTGCGTGGTATGGGCTTCAAAGAGGCGGTCATCGTCACCGACCATGGCTTCTTCCTGAACGCACAAGCGGAGGCCGGCGATGTGTGCGTGAAACCCCAAGGGAAATGGCCGGTGAACGCCCATGACCGCATCATGTTGGGCGACGGCACCGCAGACGGTCATAGCCTGGTCGTCAGCGCTGAGAAGGTCGGCATTCGCGGAGATTTCACTCAGGTGGCGTTGCCGCGCAGCATGGCCCCCTATCGCTCGGGGCATCTGTATTTCCACGGTGGGGCATCACTGGCGGAGGCCGTTGTGCCGGTGCTGGTGGCCCGGCTGGACACCGCCGCACATGCGGAATTGCGCAAGGTGGTGGTGGAGCTGAGCTACAAGAATGGCGCCAAACGAATTACTACGCGATTGCCGGTCATCGAAGTGATACTGGTGGCTGACGACATGTTCTCGCAAGACATGAACGTGGAGATCCTGCTGGAAGCGCAGGACAGCAAGGGCAACGTAGTGGGAGAGCCGCGCCCAGGCGGGGATGTGAACCCCGCGACCAGAACCGTGACGCTGATGTCAGGCCAACGCAAGCAGATTGCGCTGCGAATGGATGATGAGTTCAGAGGCAAGTTCTCGGTCAAGGCGCTGAACCCTACAACCCTGGCGGCCTACAGCAATCTGGCGCTTGAAACCGACTATACGGAATGAGCCCTATGGACGAACTCGACCAAAAATTAAACGCCACATTCGACGGCAAGGTGCTACGCAAGGACCTGCTGCATCGAATCAAGAAAGGCACCAACGTCCCGACGTTCGTCCTGGAGTTCCTGCTTGCCAAGTATTGCGCCAGCAATGACCAGGCAGAGATGGATGCTGGCATGGAGGCCGTGCTGTCGTCACTGCAGGAGAACTACGTTAGGCCGGACGAGGCCAACGCCGCGCAGTCCAAGGTCGCCACCAAGGGCAAGCATCGCTTCATCGACAAGGTCCATGTCCGTTACGTCGAAAAAGAAAAGCGCCACTGGGCATCGCTGGAGAACTTCAACTCGCAACGCATCGCGATTGGTGAAAAATTCTACCGCGACAACGACAGGTTGCTGGAAGGTGGCATTTGGGCGGAGGTGACCCTGGCGCACAACGACATAGATGAAGACGACTATGCGTTTTCCATTGAGGATCTGCGGCCGATCCAGCTGACTCGTTTTGACTTCGACCGTTATGCAGAGGGGCGCGGGGCATTCACGCGTGATGAGTGGCTCGCGGCGGTGTTACGCTCTGTGGGACTGGAACCCAGCAAGCTCTCGAAGCGCGTGCAGATGCACTTCATCGCCAGGTTGGCTGCGCTGGTTGAGCCCAACTACAACTACATCGAGCTGGGACCACGCGGCACCGGCAAGTCCTATTTCTTCAGTGAATTCTCGCCCTACGCCACCTTGATCTCGGGCGGCCAAGCGACCAAGGCAACGCTGTTCTACAACAACGCGCGCCGCAAGGTGGGCTTGGTTGGCTTCTGGGACACGGTTGCCTTTGACGAGGTTGGCGGGATCAAAGTGCGCGATCCGGACACCATCCAGATCATGAAGGACTTCATGGCCAACGGGCGCTTTTCGCGCGGGGCTGAGGTTATTGCTGATGCCAGTTTGAGCTTCGTTGGCAACATCGACGTGTCCGTGCAGCAGGTGGTGAACTCCAACGAGCACGATCTTTTCCAGCCGTTGCCGCCAGAGCTCGACTTGGCTGTGATGGACCGTTTCGCTGCCTATATCCCGGGCTGGGAGATGCCGAAGAACAGTAGCGAGTTTCTGACGAGCAACTACGGATTCATCACCGATTACTTGGCCGAGGCCTTCCACTACCAGTTCAAGCACACGAATCGGTATGAGGAAGTGAGCAAGCGTATTCGGCTCGGCAAATCAATCGAGGGGCGCGACGAAAAAGGCATCAAGAAAACCGTCTGCGCTTTCTTGAAGGTCTTGCATCCGAACGGGCCACCGACCGACGAAGAGTTCGAGGAATACGTGGCCTATGCGACGGAATGCCGCCGTCGTGTCAAAGAGCAGATGAACAAGCGCAAGCCGGATGACGAGTTTGCGCGCATCAACCTGTCCTACTTCAAGGCCAGCGGTGAGGAAGTGGTGGTCTTCTGCCCCGAGTCGAAGGATGCGCCCGCGACGCAAGAACCGGCTCGTCGTCGTTTGAGCCAGGCGGATGGCCAGCCTGCTGAGGCAGTCGAAGTGCAGCCCGTCGCCCACCCGGCGCCTGCTGCAGCAGTGGAACCTCCAGTGGCGCCGGTACAGGCTGGTCCGGCACCAACGGTGGTTGCTCCGTCATCGGTCGAACTCAAGGAACAGCACTTCACCATCCTCTATGGCGATACCGGGTACAGCTATGAGTCGATCCTCGGCCCCTACCTGCAAGGCGCCAAGTCCGTCGTCATCGAAGACCCGTACATCCGGCTGCAGCACCAGATTCAGAACTTCGTGCGCTTCTGCGAGACGGTACTGAAGGCTGGCACCGTGAAGAAGATCAGCCTGATCACCGGCTACGACGACAAGACCCAGTTGGCCGACATCGCCGAAAAGCTCGATGAGCTGAAGCAAAGTCTGCTGGAGTTAGATGTCGAGCTAGAGGTGAAACTCAACCCGAACATCCATGACCGCGAAATCCGACTGGATAACGGATGGATCATCAAGATCGGGCGAGGCCTCGATTTCTACCAGAAGCCTGGGGGTTGGTTCGAGGTTGGTGCAAACGATCTGAGTCTTCGCAAGTGCCTTGAAACCAAGGTGGATATCTTTCGAGCATGAGATTGGGGGGGCTGTGGTGAGTTTGTCTGCAACGATTGAAGTTGCCGGACACTCAGCGACTGCGCTGCCCGTGCCCGATGGCGGCACGCTGGGATGACATTGGTTTTTTAGGTCAAGGCACAATTGAGTTGCCATCGATCGACTTCGGTGAGCAAAAGCGATTTCGGGAAGGTGCCCAGGCTGCGGAAATGATCGACTTCACCAGGCACTTCGGCGCGAAAACCTCGTGGCCACGGCCGCACAATCACCAGAGAGGCAGCCCATGGCACGAATCAGAAAAATCGAGATCGCCAACTTCCGCGGCATCCAGCTGCTGGCCTGGTGCCCGACGCCTGGCATCAACTGCCTGATCGGCCCGGGCGACAGCGGCAAGTCCACGGTACTGGACGCGATCGATCTATGCCTGGGGGCCAGGCGCAATGTCCAGTTCTCGGATGCGGACTTCTTCGGCCTGGAAATCACGACCCCAATCAGCATCACGCTGACGCTCGGCGACCTCGATGACAGCATGCGGACGCTGGAGGGCTTTGGTGCATTCCTGCGCGGATACCACGCCAACACTGGCGTCGTCGAGGACGAACCCTCTGCCGGCGCAGAGGTTGTGCTCTGCCTGAACCTGACGGTCGCCAGTGACCTGGAGCCCTCGTGGACCCTTGTCTCCGACCGCGCCGCACAGCAAGGCATCGTCAAGACGCTCGCATGGAAGGATCGCGTCGCCCTGGCGCCCACTCGCATCGGCGCCCTAGCGGACTTCAACCTGGGATGGCAGCGCGGCTCCGTACTGAACCGCATCTCGGAGGAGCGAGCCGACGCTTCAGCCGCTCTGGTCAAGGCCGCAAGGGATGCGCGCAGTGCCTTCGGCGACCAGGCCGAACAACAGTTGGGAGAGGCGCTGGGGATCGTCACCACCACTGCTCAGGAGCTGGGCGTGAACATCGGCGCCAAGGCCAAGGCGCTGCTGGATTCGCATTCGGTGTCGTTCGGTGGCGGCACCATCTCCCTGCACAACGAAAGCGGCATCCCGCTTCGCAGCCTGGGCGTCGGTTCCACGCGTCTGCTTGTCGCTGGCCTGCAGCGCAAGGCGGCCGGTCAGGCGTCTATCGTGCTCTCGGATGAACTGGAGTACGGGCTGGAGCCGCACCGCATCGCGCGGTTCTTGGGCTCCCTCGGCGCCAAGGAGGCCGCTGCTCCGCTACAGGTGTTCCTCACCACCCACTCACCCGTGGCGCTGAGAGAACTGTCGGGCGGCCAACTCTTCGTGCTGCGCCGCGGCCCCCTCGGCCACGAGGCTCGCCTGGTTGGCGCCGACAATGACATCCAGAGCACGATCCGCCTCTATCCCGAGGCCTTCCTGGCTGGCTCCGTGGTCGTGTGCGAGGGAGCCAGCGAGATAGGCCTGCTGCGCGGCCTGGACTTATACAGGCTTGACCAGGGGAATGCGTCACTGGCTGCATTGGGCGTGGCCCTCGTCGACTGCGGTGGCGGGGAGCCGGATCGACCGTACGCCCGCGCCACCGCGTTCCAGTCTCTGGGCTACCGGGTGATGGTGCTGCGCGACGACGACAAGAAGCCCACACCTGCGGTCGAGCAGGCTTTTGTCGAGAAAGGTGGCGCCGTCGTCGCCTACCGAGCGGACCGGGCGCTGGAGGACGAGCTGTTCGGCAGTCTCACGCCGGCTGCCTGCCAGAGGCTGATCGGCTACGCCAACGAATTGCATGGCGACCTGATCGTCGAACACCTGCGCACTGTCTCGAACAACACGCTCACCTTCCAGCAGATCTGGGACGAAATCCAGAGTACCGGTGCTCTGGCGCCGGAGCGCAGGGCCATTCTTGGTCAGGCGGCGCGCATCCGAAAGGCGGGCTGGTTCAAGTCCATCTCGTGGATGGAGGATGTGGCGAGGACCATCGTTGCACCGGACCTGCATCTTTGCGATCAGGGCTTCCGTGCGCTGATGGACCAGGTATTCGGGTGGGCCGCTGATGGACCACGTTGAAATCGACCTTCGTGCAGTCGAACGCGGAACCGTCACCGCACCGGCCGGCTGCGGTAAGACACAGTTGATTGCCCACGCACTTGCCGGTCATCGGGGCAACAAGCCCATCCTGGTGCTGACACACACGAACGCCGGGGTCGCGGCCCTGCGTGGCCGGCTGGACCGCGCCGGTGTACCAGCCAGCGCCTATCGATTGAGCACGATCGATGGCTGGGCCATCCGGCTCATCTCGACCTTTCCCGGCCGCAGCGCCCACGATCCGGAGATTCTGCGGCTGGCTGCACCTTCGCGGGACTACCCGGCAATCCGCGACGCCGCCTGGAAGCTGCTGCAAGCCGGGCACGTCGGTGACGTGCTGAAAGCCTCGTATGCGCATCTGATCGTGGATGAGTACCAGGATTGTTCGGTGCCTCAGCACCACATCGTCTATTTCCTCTCGTTGATCTTGCCGACCTGCGTGCTGGGCGACCCCATGCAGGCGATCTTCGGATTCCGGGGCAATGCGCTGGCCGACTGGAACCAGCACGTGTGCGCGCATTTTCCTGTCGTCGGGGAACTGGCAACGCCCTGGCGATGGCGCAACGCCGGAGCGGAAGCGCTGGGACAATGGTTGCTGGAGGCCCGCCGGTTGTTGGCGGCGGGGCAGTCGGTGGATCTGCGTAGTGGGCCACCGGAGCATGTGACCTGGATGCAGGCCGTACCACCCAACGACCATGCCCAGCGCCTAGCCGCTGCGAGGACGGCATCGCCAACCGCTGACGGGCGCGTGCTCATCATCGCCGATAGCCGCAACCGAGCAGCACAGCAGAACTTTGCGAGCCAGACGCCGGGCGCTTCGACGGTCGAGACCGTCGATCTGCAAGACCTCATCGCCTTCGCCAGCAACTTTGATGCGGGGGCACCGAATGCCCTCGCGCAGTTACTGGCGCTGGCGCAGAGCGTCATGACCAATGTGGGCGTGGCGGAGTTGACGCGGCGCCTGGAGTCGTTGGCAAAGGGAACTGCAAGGAATCCTCCGAACGAGGCAGAAAGCCGCGCACTGGCGTTCGGGCGCGCGCCCTCTCTCGCTGCGGCCGCCGCGCTGTTGTCGGAGCTGCGGGCACTGCCGAACGTGCGTGTGCATCGGCCGGCCATCCTCTACGGGGTGCTCAAGGCGCTCCGAGAAGCCTCGTCGGGGGCCGTCCCTCTGACAGAAGCGGCCCGGCGCGTGCGGGAAGAGAACCGGCTATTGGGGCGCCCGCTACCAAAACGCGCCGTAGGCAGCACGTTGTTGCTCAAAGGGCTGGAAGCGGAAGTGGCGGTGCTGCTAAATGTCGAGGGCATGAGCGCACAGAACCTTTACGTCGCCATGACCCGTGGGTCGATGAAGCTCGTAGTGTGTAGCGCCAGTCCAGTGGTCGGTTAGAGGTACTTCTTGAACGTCGCCGCCACAATGCACACGGCGACGCCGAGCAGCACCGCGCTGGGCAGCAGGATCAGCAGCGGGTTCACGCTGATCGGCAGTGCCAGGTAAGTCACCCACGGCAGTACGGCCAGCGGGATCAGGCTGGCCCTGGCGCGGTGATAGATGAACCCCGATTCGCGTCC
>Ga0206117_100739_pt1 | contig 25741 bp, 27 predicted proteins | sample 3A5Ametagenome_FD_177997 | JGI IMG/M metagenome (GOLD analysis project Ga0206117, IMG submission 177997) | Enriched microbial communities from leaf-cutter ant dump, University of Wisconsin, Madison, United States - 3A5A | ecosystem: Environmental > Terrestrial > Nest > Insects nest > Nest dump... | reverse complement strand
TTTGCCATTTAAATCCGAACCCTTCTCGTCACTGCCGGAACGGGAAATTGAAGGCCTTGAGAAGCGCGCGCGCCTCGTCGTCGGTCTTCGCCGTGGTGCAGACGATGATGTCCATGCCCCAGACCTGCTCGACCTTGTCGTACTCGATCTCGGGGAAAACGATGTGCTCCTTGATGCCCATGGCAAAGTTGCCACGGCCGTCGAAGGACTTCGGGTTCAGACCACGGAAGTCACGCACACGCGGCAGCGCGATGGTGATCAGGCGGTCGAGGAACTCGTACATGCGCTGGCGACGCAGCGTCACCTTGGCACCGATGTTCATGCCCTCGCGCAGCTTGAAGGTCGCGATGGACTGACGGGCCTTGGTGACCACCGGCTTCTGGCCGGCGATGAGCGTGAGGTCGCCGACGGCCGAGTTGATCTTCTTGCCATCCGCGACGGTCTCGCCGACGCCCATGTTCAGGACGATCTTGTCGAGAGCCGGAACTTCCATCGCGTTCTTGTAGTTGAACTGGTCGATGAGAGCCTTGCGGATCGTCTCGTCGTAGGTGCGCTTGAGGCGCGGAATGTAGACCGCATCAGCCATCGATCACATCTCCGGAACGCTTGGCGAAGCGGACCTTGCGGCCGTCGTCGAGCAGCTTGAACCCAACGCGGGTCGGCTTGCCGTCCTTCGGATCGGCAACGGCGAGGTTCGAGAGGTCGAGCGCCGCTTCCTTGGCGACGATACCACCCTCGGACTTGGCCGACTGGCGCTGATGATGGCGAACGATGTTGACGCCGCGGACAACGGCGCGATTCTCGGACGGACGGACCTCGATGACCTCACCGGTCTTGCCCTTGTCCTTGCCGGCGAGAACCACGACCTTGTCGCCCTTCTTGATCTTGGCGGCCATGGTTACAGAACCTCCGGGGCGAGCGAGATGATCTTCATGTGGTTCTTGGCGCGAAGTTCGCGCGGAACCGGCCCGAAGATGCGGGTCCCGATCGGCTCTTTCTGGTTGTTGATGAGAACGGCGGCATTCTTGTCGAAACGAATGACCGAACCGTCCGTGCGACGGATGTCCTTGGCCGTGCGGACCACGACCGCCTTCATCACGTCGCCCTTCTTCACACGGCCGCGAGGAATGGCTTCCTTGATGGAGACGACAATGATGTCGCCCACCGAGGCATAACGCCGCTTCGCGCCGCCGAGCACTTTGATGCACATAACACGACGGGCGCCGGAATTATCCGCCACGTCGAGATTGGTTTGCATCTGAATCATGACTGGGCCGCCTTATCTTTGATGCATGCGCCCGCCGGCGCCGGGAGGCGCCAGGGGCAGCGACTTTGATCGGAACTCTGAAAATGGGGGTACGGCGTGCCGGACCCTTCTTTCGAGTTCGCTCCAGTCCCAGGCCGTATCCGCAGCCCGGGAGGCCCGGTCCCTACCCTGCCGCCTCGTGAGGCGGCCGGAAACAAGACCGGATGTCTCGCTTTCGCCGTCAGGTCGCGCTGCCCTCAGGCAGCCTCGACAAAACAATCCAAAACGGAACGGCAGAATCTGCCGCTCCGTTTAGAAACCAGCGTCAGCCGCATAAGCCTCTCCGGGCCGGAAGTCAATGACCCGGGGAAGCTAATTCGTCTCGTCCGCTCAGCTGGCGCTGGCGGTGGAGAGCACAACCCAGCGCTTGGTCTTGGAGATCGGACGGCTTTCCTCGATGGAAACCACGTCTCCAACCTTGTACTGGTTCGCCTCGTCATGCGCCTGGTAGTTCTTGGTCCGGCGCACGGTCTTCTTGAGCACCGGATGGGTGAAGCGACGCTCCACCTTCACCACGACCGTCTTGTCGGTCTTGTCGCTGACGACGACGCCTTGCAGGATGCGCTTCGGCAACTCGTCTCTCCTTTAAGCGTTGGCAGCCGGGCGCTTGTCGCGCAGAACCGTCTGGATGCGGGCGATGTCGCGACGCACGACCCGCACGCGGGACGTATTCTCAAGCTGGCCCGTCGCCTTCTGGAAGCGCAGGTTGAACTGCTCTTTCTTCAGCTTGGCCAGCTCGTCCTCGAGCTGGTCGGGCGTCATGGCCCGAACGTCGTTCGCCTTCATCGTTTTCTCGTCCTAACAGTAGGGCCGGTCTTCCGATAAGCACCCGCGTCCGGAAGGCGCCTGGCCTTCCGGGCGGATGCCCCTCCGGATCACTCGGCGATGCGCTGAATGAAGCGCGTCTTGATCGGAAGTTTGGCCGCGCCGAGACGGAGCGCCTCGCGGGCGACCTCCTCGGGAACGCCGTCGAGCTCGAACATGATCCGGCCGGGCTTGATGCGGACGCACCAGAACTCGATGGAACCCTTGCCCTTGCCCATGCGGACTTCGGTCGGCTTGGCAGTGACCGGCACGTCCGGGAACACGCGGATCCAGACACGGCCGACGCGCTTCATCTGGCGGGTGATCGCGCGGCGGGCCGCCTCGATCTGCCGCGCGGTGACGCGCTCGGGTTCCATGGCCTTGAGGCCATAGGCGCCGAAGTTCAAATCGGTGCCGCCCTTGGACGCGCCATGGATGCGGCCCTTGAACTGCTTGCGGAATTTGGTGCGCTTCGGTTGAAGCATCTTCCTTCTCCCAAAACTCTAGTTAACGCGCACCATCGGCGTCGCGGTCACGACCACGGCCACGGCCACGGCCTTCACGGTCGCCACGGGGGTCGCGGTCACGACGGCGGTCGCCGCCCGAACGCTCGCCGTCATTGCCACCCTCGAGAGCCTTGCGCTCGGAAGCGAGCGGGTCGTGCTCCAGGATCTCGCCCTTGAACACCCAGACCTTGAGGCCGTTGGTGCCATAGGCGGTGTGGGCGGTGGCAATGCCGTAGTCGATGTCGGCGCGCAGGGTGTGCAGGGGCACGCGGCCCTCGCGATACCACTCCAGGCGGGCGATTTCGGCGCCGCCGAGACGGCCGCCGGCGTTGATGCGGATGCCTTCGGCACCGAGACGCATCGCCGACTGAACCGAACGCTTCATCGCACGGCGGAAGGCCACGCGGCGCTCGAGCTGCTGGGCGATCGACGCGGCGATCAGCGTCGCGTCGGTCTCGGGCTTGCGCACCTCGACGATGTTGAGATGCACTTCCGAGGCGGTGAACTTGGCGATCTGCTTGCGCAGCTTCTCGATGTCGGCACCCTTCTTGCCGATCACCACGCCCGGACGAGCCGAGTGGATGGTGACGCGGCACTTCTTGTGCGGACGCTCGATGACGATCTTGGAGACCGCCGCCGCCTTCAGCTCCTCGAAGAGGAAGTTGCGGATGGCGAGGTCTTCATGCAGCAGCGCGCCGTATTCGGTCTTGCCGGCGAACCAGCGCGAGTCCCAGGTCCGGTTGATGCCGAGACGCAGACCGATCGGATTGACTTTGTGACCCATCAGGCGGTCTCCTCGACTTCACGAACCACGATGGTCAGGTTCGCAAAAGGCTTCTGGATCTGGCCGACGCGACCACGAGCCCGCGGCGAGAAGCGCTTCATGACGAGGCCCTTGCTCACGAAAGCTTCCTTGACGACGAGCGCGTCGACGTCGAGGTCGTGGTTGTTCTCGGCATTGGCGATCGCCGACTCCAGCGTCTTCTTCACGTCGCCGGCAATGCGCTTGCGCGAGAAGGTGAGATCGGCCAGGGCCGTGTTGACCTTCTTGCCGCGGATCAGCGCCGCGACAAGGTTGAGCTTCTGCGGCGAGACGCGGAGGTTGCGGGTCACCGCCTGCGCCTCAGTGTCGGCGAGCGTGCGTTCACGCTTCGGCTTGCCCATGGGTTACTTCCTCTTCGCCTTCTTGTCGGCGCCATGGCCATAGTAGGTGCGGGTCGGCGCGAACTCGCCGAACTTGTGCCCCACCATGTCCTCGTTCACCGACACCGGGATGTGCTTCTGGCCGTTGTAGACGCCGAACGTCAGTCCGACGAAATTCGGCAGGATCGTGGAGCGGCGGCTCCAGATCTTGATGACTTCATTGCGGCCGCTGGCGCGACTGACTTCCGCCTTCTTGAGGAGGTAGCCGTCGACGAACGGGCCTTTCCAAACCGAACGAGTCACGGTCGTTCCTCTCTCTTACTGCGACTTCTTGCGCGCGTGGCGGCTACGGACGATGAACTTGTCCGTGGACTTGTTCGACCTCGTCTTCTTGCCCTTGGTCGGCTTGCCCCACGGGGTGACCGGGTGACGGCCGCCCGAAGTGCGGCCTTCGCCGCCGCCGTGCGGATGGTCGATCGGGTTCATCGTCACGCCGCGGTTGACCGGACGCTTGCCCAGCCAGCGGTTGCGACCGGCCTTGCCGATCGACACGTTGGCGTGGTCGGGGTTCGACACGGCGCCGATGGTGGCGAAGCACGTGCCGAGCACCTTGCGCTGCTCACCGGAGTTGAGGCGCACGACGGTGTAACCCTGGTCGCGGCCGACGATCTGGGCGTAGGAGCCGGCCGACCGGGCGATCTGGCCACCCTTGCCCGGCTTCAGCTCGACATTGTGGACCAGCGTGCCGACCGGGATGGCCGACAGCTGCATCGCATTGCCGGGCTTCACGTCGGCGGCGGCGGCGGCGATGACGGTGTCACCGACCGAGAGCCGCTGCGGGGCCAGGATGTAGCTCAGTTCACCGTCCTGATACTTGATGAGGGCGATGAAGCCGGTGCGGTTCGGGTCGTACTCCAGCCGCTCGACCACGGCGGGAACGCCGAGCTTGCGACGCTTGAAGTCGACGAGGCGATAGGAGCGCTTGTGACCGCCGCCGCGATGGTAGGCGGTGATACGGCCGAGGTTGTTGCGACCGCCGGTCTTGGACAGACCTTCGGTCAGCGCCTTCACCGGCGCGCCCTTGTGAAGCTCGGAGCGATCGACGAGGACCAACTGACGCTGGCCCGGGGTCGTCGGCTTGTAATATTTGAGTGCCATAATCGTCCTGCCGCTCGGATCAGAGGCCCGTCGTGATGTCGATCGAGTGCCCCTCCTCGAGGGTCACGACCGCTTTCTTCACGTCGGACTGGGTGCCGATGATGCCCCGGAAGCGCTTCGTCTTACCCTTGCGCACGAGCGTGTTGACGCTCTTCACCTTCACCGAGAACAGCTGCTCGACGGCAGCCTTGATCTCCGGCTTGGTGGCGGTCCGGGCAACGTTGAAGACCACCTTGTTGTTCTCAGCCTGGATGGTCGCCTTTTCGGTGACCACCGGCGTGCGGATGATGTCGTAGTGCTTCAGATTGGTCATTTGAACCGCTCCTCGAGCGCCGACACGGCCGCCTTGGTGAGAACCAGCGTGTCACGCCGCAGGATGTCGTAGACGTTGATGCCCTGCACGGGCAGCACGTCGATCTGCGGGATGGCACGGGCCGCCAGGCGGAACTGATCCTGCGGCGAAGCGCCGTCGATGATCAGCGCGTTGGTGAGACCGAGCGCGGCGAGCTTCGTCTTCAGGGCCTTCGTCTTGGCCTCGGCGGCGACCGCCTCGTCCAGGACGAAAATGTTGCCACCCTTGGCCTTGGCCGACAGGGCGAGCTTCAGGCCGAGGGCCCGAACCTTCTTGGGCAGGTCGTGCTCGTGGCTGCGCACCACGGGGCCGAAGGCCTTGCCGCCGCCACGAAACTGCGGAGCCGCCTTGTTGCCGTGACGGGCGCCGCCGGTGCCCTTCTGCCGGTACATCTTCTTGCCGGTCTTGGTGATCTCTGTACGGGTCAGAGTCTTGTGGGTGCCGGCCCGGCGCTTGGCAAGCTGCCAGCGCACCACGCGCTGCAGGATGTCGGCGCGCGGCTCGAGACCGTAGATCTCGTCCGAGAGCGCGACCGTCCCGGCAACGGCGCCATCGAGGGTCTTGACTTCGAGTTCCATCACTCACCTGCCTCCGCAGTCGCAGCGGGCGCCGCCTTGCGGAACTTGCCCGGGGTGGGAACACCTTCCGGAAGCTTCTTCTTGACCGCGTCGCGGACGAGGATCCAGCCGCCCTTGGCACCGGGGACCGCGCCCTCGACCAGGATCAGACCGCGATCGGCGTCGGTGCGCACGATCTTCAGGTTCTGCGTGGTCACGCGCTCGTCGCCGAGATGGCCAGGCATCTTCTTGTTCTTGAAGACCTTGCCCGGATCCTGACGCTGACCGGTCGAACCCAGAACGCGGTGCGACACCGAGTTACCGTGGGTGGCGCGGCCGCCATGGAAGTTCCAGCGCTTCATGGCGCCGGCGAAGCCCTTGCCGATCGAGGTACCGGTGACGTCGACGAACTGGCCGGCGACGAAATGGTCGGCCGTCAGCTCGGCCCCAACCTCGATGAGGTTCTCGGGCGACACCCGGAACTCGGCGACTTCACGCTTCGGCTCGACCTGCGCCACGGCGAAGTGGCCGCGCAGCGCCTTCGAGACGTTCTTGACCTTGACCGTACCGGCGCCCAGCTGGAGCGCGGTATAGCCGTTCTTTTCTTCGGTACGGTGAGCGACCACCTGGCAGTTCTCTAGCTTGAGAACCGTCACGGGAACATGCTCGCCTGCGTCGTTGTAGACGCGGGTCATGCCGACCTTCTGTGCAATGACACCTGAGCGCATAGCGTTCTCTCTCAACCCGGCTCTTGTTCTCAGAGCTTGATCTCGACGTCCACGCCGGCCGCGAGGTCGAGCTTCATCAGCGCGTCCACGGTCTGCGGGGTCGGATCGATGATGTCCAGGAGGCGCTTGTGAGTGCGCATCTCGAACTGTTCGCGGCTCTTCTTGTCGATGTGGGGCGAGCGGTTGACCGTGAACTTCTCGATTCGCGTCGGAAGCGGAACCGGGCCCCGGACCTGCGCGCCCGTGCGCTTGGCCGTGTTGACGATCTCGCGCGTCGAGGCATCGAGGATACGATGATCGAACGCTTTGAGACGGATACGGATATTCTGACCGTTCATTTCTTTACCTCTGGAGGAGACGCGGGCGGAGCGAACCCCGCCCCGTATCACCTCGAAACGATCAATTACTCGACGATCGAAGCGACGACGCCGGCGCCGACGGTACGGCCGCCTTCACGGATGGCGAAGCGGAGCTTCTCCTCCATGGCGATCGGCACGATCAGCTGGACGTTCATCGTCACGTTGTCGCCCGGCATCACCATCTCGACGCCTTCGTTCAGCGTCACCACGCCGGTCACGTCCGTCGTGCGGAAGTAGAACTGCGGCCGGTAGTTGGTGAAGAACGGCGTGTGACGGCCACCCTCTTCCTTGGTCAGGATGTAGGCTTCGGCCTTGAACTTGGTGTGCGGGTTCACCGAAGCCGGCTTGCACAGCACCTGGCCGCGCTCGACGTCTTCACGCTTGGTGCCGCGCAGCAGCGCGCCGATGTTGTCGCCGGCCTGGCCCTGATCGAGCAGCTTGCGGAACATCTCGACGCCGGTGACGGTCGTCTTGGTCGTCGGGCGGATGCCGACGATCTCGACTTCCTCGCCGACCTTGACGATGCCGCGCTCGACGCGACCGGTCACCACGGTGCCACGGCCGGAGATCGAGAACACGTCTTCGATCGGCATCAGGAACGGCTGGTCAACCGGACGGTCCGGCTGCGGGATGTAGGCGTCGACCTGGCGCATCAGCTCCAGGATGGCGTCGTGGCCGAGCTTCGGATCGCCGTTCTCGAGGGCGACGAGAGCCGAACCCTTGACGATCGGAATATCGTCGCCGGGGAACTCGTAGGACGACAGAAGCTCGCGAACTTCCATCTCGACCAGCTCGAGCAGCTCCGGATCGTCGACCATGTCGCACTTGTTCAGGAACACGACGATGGCGGGAACGCCGACCTGACGGGCGAGCAGGATGTGCTCGCGGGTCTGCGGCATCGGGCCGTCGGCGGCCGACACGACCAGGATCGCGCCGTCCATCTGGGCGGCACCGGTGATCATGTTCTTGACGTAGTCGGCGTGGCCTGGGCAGTCGACGTGAGCGTAGTGACGGTTCTCCGTCTCGTACTCGACGTGGGCCGTGTTGATGGTGATGCCACGGGCCTTCTCTTCGGGAGCGGCGTCGATCTGGTCGTAGGCCTTGAACGTGGCGCCACCGGTCTCGGCGAGCACCTTGGTGATCGCAGCGGTCAGCGAGGTCTTGCCATGGTCAACGTGACCGATCGTGCCGATGTTGCAGTGCGGCTTCGTCCGCGAAAACTTTTCCTTGGCCATCGGATATCTTCCTTTGTCTCGTGAAAGCAGGTGAGGTCAGCGGTCGGAAAATCAGGCGTACTTCGCCTGGACTTCCTGGGCGACCGCAGCCGGGACCTGCTCGTAGTGGTCGAACTGCATGGTGTAGCTGGCGCGTCCCTGGCTCATCGAACGGAGCTGGTTCACGTAGCCGAACATGTTGGCGAGCGGAACGAAGGCCGTGATGACATTGGCGTTGCCGCGCATGTCCTGGCCCTGGATCTGGCCGCGACGGGAGTTGACGTCGCCGATGACGGAACCGACGTACTCTTCCGGCGACACGATCTCGACCTTCATCACCGGCTCGAGGAGCGCGGGCGAGGCCTTCTCGATGGCTTCGCGCAGAGCGGCGCGAGAGGCGATTTCGAAGGCGATGGCCGAGGAGTCGACCTCGTGGTAGGCGCCGTCGACCAGCGTCACCTTGACGTCAACCACCGGGAAGCCGGCCAGCGGACCCGAAGTCATGACCGAGTTCAGACCCTTTTCGACGCCGGGGATGTATTCCTTCGGAACCACGCCGCCGATGATCTTGTTCTCGAACACGAAGCCCTTGCCGACTTCGTTCGGCTCGACGACGAACTTCACCTTGGCGAACTGACCAGTACCACCGGTCTGCTTCTTGTGGGTGTAGTCGATCTCGGTGGCCTTGCGGATGGTCTCGCGATAGGCAACCTGCGGAGCGCCGACGTTCACCTTGATGTTGTGCGGAGCACGACGGAGAATGTCGATCTTGATGTCGAGATGAAGCTCGCCCATGCCCTTGATGATCGTCTGGCCCGACTCCTGGTCGGTCGAGACGCGGAAGGACGGGTCCTCGGAGGCCAGCTTCTGCAGAGCGATGGAGAGCTTCTCCTGCTCGGTCTTGGTGGCGGCCTCGACGGCCATCTCGATGACCGGCTCGGGGAATTCCATCTTCTCGAGGATGACGGGCTTCAGCGGATCGCAGAGCGTGTCGCCGGTGCGGGTGTCCTTGAGGCCAACGAAAGCGACGATGTCGCCGGCGCGGGCTTCTTCGACGTCCTCACGGGTGTCGGCGTGCATCTGAACCATGCGGCCGATGCGCTCCTTCTTCTCGCGGGTCGAGTTCAGGACGGTCGAGCCCTTGCTGAGCACGCCCGAGTAGACGCGGGCGAAGGTCAGCACGCCATACGGATCTTCGATGATCTTGAAGGCCAGCATAGCGAGCGGCTCGTCGTCGGACGACAGGCGAACGGTCTCTTCTTCCGTCTTCGGATCGATGCCCTTGGTCGGCGGCACGTCGACCGGCGACGGCAGGAAGTCGACGACGGCGTCGAGCAGCGTCTGCACGCCCTTGTTCTTGAAGGCCGAGCCAGCGAGAACCGGGAACCAGGCCGAAACCAGAACCGCCTTGCGGATCAGCTTCTTGAGGGTCGCCTCGTCGGGCTCGTTGCCCTCGAGGTAGGCCTCCATGGCGTCGTCGTCCATTTCGACGGCGGCTTCGATCATCTCGGCACGCGCTTCCTTGGCGCGCTCAAGCATGTCGGCCGGAATGTCCGTGTCGTGGTACTTGGCACCGAGCTGCTCGTCTTCCCACACAACCGCTCTCATGCGGATGAGGTCGACGACGCCCTTGAAGTTCGACTCGGCACCGATCGGCAGCTGCAGCGCGACCGGACGGGCGCCGAGGCGGGTGCGGATGTCGCTCAGGCACTGATCGAAGTTCGCACCGGTCTTGTCCATCTTGTTACAGAAGACGATCCGGGGAACGTGATACTTGTCGCCCTGGCGCCAAACGGTCTCGGTCTGGGGCTCGACACCCTGGTTGGAGTCGAGCACGCAGACGGCACCGTCGAGCACGCGCAACGAACGCTCGACTTCGATGGTGAAGTCGACGTGGCCTGGGGTGTCGATGATGTTGAGGCGCTTGCCATTCCAGAAGGTGGTGGTAGCAGCCGAGGTGATGGTGATGCCGCGCTCCTGCTCCTGCTCCATGTAGTCCATGGTAGCGGCGCCGTCGTGCACTTCACCGAGCTTGTGGGACTTGCCCGAGTAATAGAGGACGCGTTCCGTCGTCGTCGTCTTGCCCGCATCGATGTGGGCCATGATGCCGAAGTTGCGGTAGTCCTCGAGCTTATGCGTACGAGCCATGTTCGTCTCCGCCTGTCCGGATTACCAGCGATAGTGCGAGAAGGCGCGGTTGGCTTCGGCCATCCGGTGCGTATCTTCGCGCTTCTTGACGGCGGTGCCGCGGTTGTTGGCAGCATCCATCAGCTCGCCCGACAGACGATCGATCATCGTCTTCTCGTTGCGACCGCGAGCGGCCGAGATCAGCCAGCGGATGGCGAGGGCCTGACGGCGCTCGGTACGAACTTCGACCGGGACCTGGTAGGTGGCACCACCGACGCGGCGCGACCGAACTTCGATCTGCGGCATCACGTTGTGGAGCGCCTGGTGGAAGGTCTGGACCGGGCTCTGGCGGGTGCGCGTCTCGATGCTGTCGAAGGCACCATAGACGATCGCTTCGGCAACCGACTTCTTGCCGTCCTGCATGATCGAATTCATGAACTTGGAAACGACGATATCACCGAACTTCGGATCGGGATTGATCTCGCGCTTCTCTGCACTGTGACGACGGGACATACTTCGTCTCCGGGTATTGCAAAATAAGACCGACCGGATCCGGCTTCCGCGCAGATCCGGCCAGGGATCACTTCGGACGCTTGGCGCCGTACTTCGAGCGGCGCTGCTTGCGGTTCTTGACGCCCTGCGTGTCGAGCACGCCGCGAAGGATGTGGTAGCGCACGCCGGGAAGGTCCTTGACGCGACCGCCACGGATCATGACGACCGAGTGCTCCTGAAGGTTATGACCTTCGCCGGGGATGTAACCGATGACCTCGTAACCGTTGGTCAGACGGACCTTGGCGACCTTACGAAGGGCCGAGTTCGGCTTCTTCGGGGTCGTCGTATAGACGCGCGTGCAAACGCCACGCTTCTGAGGGCAAGCCTCAAGATGGCGGGCCTTCTCACGGTAAACCGGCGCAACGCGCGGGTTACGGATCAACTGATTGATCGTCGGCATCCTTCACCTTCAATCCAAACGTCCGGACTTTAAAGCCGGAACTTCACTTCCTTCAGAACCAGCCGCCGCCAAAACCGAGGCAACAGGCCAGCTCCCTGACCGAATTCGCAGCTCTCCGCAGCCCGCCCGCACAAAACGAAGCGCGCCGATAACGTGAAATCTCACGTCCGGCGCGGCGGAAAGCAGAGGAACAATGCCGACAGGCACCGTTCGTGCGTACAACAGCTTTCACCACCAGTGGAGCGAATTGCGTTTAACACGGTTTGATCAAGGGCTTAAGGACCAGTGATCGATCACGCGTTACAGACCAACTCTTCAAGTGGCGCGGACACTACTCAAACTATCCCCGACCGTCAAGCCAGACGGACAAAAAAGGCGGAAATGTCGGTTCCGTGAAGCCCCTCACCCGCCCCGGACGGCACGAAAGGGGGCTTTGTGCCATCGCCAACGCAACAAATGCAATCAGCCTACCGTCTAATCACGTAGGCCGGCACCGTCGACTCGACGCCATCGGCGAATCCTCGGGCATACGGGGGAGCGATTCACCCGCCCCCTGCCCTGAGGGAATCATCACCCCGCCCCCCATTCGAATCCGCCTTCAGCTCGCGAGGCCAACCCTGTTGCGCCCGGAGGTCTTCGCCTCGTAAAGGGCGCCATCCGCCGCGAGGACGAGAGCCTCGGTACCGTCCTGTCGCGGGTCAGGCCGGTTTCTCGATGCGACGCCGACGCTGATGGTCACGTGACCATAGGGTACGTTGGACTCGTGGGGCAGCTTGAGCCGTTCGACCGCCTTGCGCAGCCGCTCGGCCACCACCTCGGCACCCCGGCGGGCCGTGTTGGGCAGGATGACGGCGAACTCCTCGCCGCCATAGCGACAGAGCATGTCGGCGTTCCGATGGAGCACGCGCGACATGGCCTTGGCGACCGCGATCAGGCACTGGTCGCCGGCAAGGTGGCCGAGGGTGTCGTTGTAAAGCTTGAAGCGGTCGACATCGATCATGATCAGCGACAGCTCGCCCCCGACGCGCGCGATCCGGCTCTCTTCCTCAGCGATGGAGATATCGAAATAGCGGCGATTGAAGACGCCCGTGAGATGATCCCTGAGGGCCATCTCCGTCAGCCGACCGTTGGCCTCACGCAACTGCTCCTCGAGACTGCGCCGCGCCGTCACGTCGAAATGGGCGACGGAGATCGCGACGATGTTGCCGAGCGCATCGGCCAGCGGACTGACCGAGATGGCATAGACCCGGTCGCCGATCTGAAGCTCGTGGTCCGGCACCGGCTCGCCGCGATCGAGAAACGCGAAGTCCTCCCTCAGCTTCTCCATGCTCGCCGGATGATGGTCCGAGAGATACTGCCCCACGGCCGAGGTCAGCAGGTTGGCGTGGCGGTCGTTCATCGCCAGGAACCGGCCGTCCCGATCGACAACGCACAGGGCCATCGGCGCTCTCGCATAGACCGTTTCGAGCGGCGGGACGGAGGTCTCAAGGCTGTCCAGAGCGATGCCGCCGATCATGCGGGCGGTTCCGCGATAGCCGGCAAACCGTCCGGCATCGTCGAAGACCGGCGAACCGCTGATTTCCTCCACGATGGTGATGCCGTCGCCCAAGAGGAACCGGCAGATCGCACCGCGGAAGACCCGGTAGTCGCCGCTGCTCGTCAACATGTTCGATCGTATTCTGGCGATGTCGTCGGGGTGCATGTAATCGAAGATCGATCGACCGATGAGCACCTTGTCATATTTTGCCGGGCTACTGCCTTCGACATATGACAGTTCGCTGAGATGCAGGTTGCGATCTGTGGTCCATGCCCTCGTCTTGTAGACCATGCGCCCCTCGTGGCTCGGCTACCTTTAGCAATACTATACCTGGAACAACCTCCATATTGTTCAATGGGCGCAATCGGGACGGCGCCACGTGACGCCGTCGCTGGCAACGAGCGTCAAGCCGCAAAAAGAAAGTGCGCCCCGGCGGACCGGAGCGCACTCGTCAATGTTCAGCTCTGGCGGTCGGACCAGAGGCCCGACCGGTCCAAGCTCAGTCGGCGTTCGGCGCGGCGTCGAGGGCGACAGCCGGCTCCATCGCCATGGCAACGTCGGCCCCCTCGCCGAGGGCGTCCTTGCGGCGCTCCTCGAGGATCAGCTCGTCGCGGCGCATCGCCACCTGGCGGATGCGGCTCATCAGCGAGCCGGTACCGGCCGGGATCAGACGGCCGACGATGACGTTCTCCTTGAGGCCCTCGAGCGTATCGACCTTGCCATTGACCGCCGCCTCGGTGAGGACGCGGGTGGTCTCCTGGAACGACGCCGCCGAGATGAAGGAGCGGGTCTGCAGGCTGGCCTTGGTGATGCCGAGCAGGATCGGATGGGCGATCGCCGGCTGCTTGCCTTCGGAGGTCGCCTTCTCGTTGATCTGCTCGAACTCGATCGCGTCCACCTGATCACCGCCCATCAGGTCGGTGTCGCCGCCGTCGGTGACTTCGACCTTCTGCAGCATCTGGCGAACGATCACCTCGATGTGCTTGTCGTTGATCACCACGCCCTGCAACCGGTAGACCTCCTGGATTTCGTTGACGAGGTAGGCAGCCAGCGCCTCCACGCCCTTGATGGCCAGGATGTCGTGCGGCGCCGGATTGCCGTCGACGATGTAGTCGCCCTTTTCGACCACGTCGCCTTCCTGAAGGTGGAAGTTCTTGGTCTTGGGGATCAGGTACTCGCGCGGCTCAAGGCTGGCGTCATGCGGCTCGATGAGCACACGGCGCTTGTTCTTGTAGTCGCGGCCGAAGCGGATGGTGCCATCGATCTCGGCGATGATGGCGTGATCCTTCGGACGACGAGCCTCGAACAGCTCGGCGACGCGCGGCAGACCGCCGGTGATGTCACGCGTCTTGGCGCTTTCGAGCGGGATACGGGCGAGCACGTCGCCGGCATGCACCTTCGAACCCGGCTCGACCGACAGGATGGCGTCGGGGCTGAGCAGGTAGCGGGCGTCGCCACCCTTCTGCGGCTTCAGGATCTTGCCATTGGCATCCTTGACCACGATGGACGGCTTGAGGTCCGACGTGCGGGCCGAACCGCGCCAGTCGATGACCACGCGCTTGGTGATGCCGGTGGCCTCGTCCGTGGTTTCCGACACCGAGGCGCCTTCCACCAGATCCTCGTAGCCGACGATGCCGTCGACGTCGGTCAGCACCGGGCGGGTGTAGGGGTCCCACTCGGCAAGACGCTGGCCGCGCTTGATCTTGTCGCCGTCATCGACGTGCAGGCGCGAGCCGTAGACCACGCGATGGGTCGAACGCTCGTTGCCGGCCTCGTCGACCAGCACCACGGCGAGGTTGCGGCCCATGGCGATGAGCTTGCCCTCGCTGTCGCGCACGACGTTGCGGTTGCGGATCTTGACCGTGCCTTCGATGGTCGACTCGATGAACGAGGAGTCCACCACCTGCGCCGTACCACCGATGTGGAAGGTGCGCATGGTGAGCTGGGTGCCCGGCTCGCCGATCGACTGGGCGGCGATGACGCCGACGGCTTCGCCCATGTTGACGGGCGTGCCGCGCGCGAGGTCGCGACCGTAGCACTTGGCGCAGACGCCGATCTTGGTGGCGCAGGTCAGCACCGAACGGATCTTCACCGACTGGATGCCGGACTTCTCGATCCGCTCGACGTCGCGCTCCTCGATCAGCTTGCCCTTCGGCACCACCACTTCGCCGGTGGCGGCGACGGTGATGTCCTCCGCGGCCGTGCGGCCGAGGATACGGGCACCGAGCGTGGCGACGACCTGACCGGCATCGACGATCGCCTGCATGCGGAGGCCCTGGTCCTCGGCGCCGCAGTCGGTCTCGGTGATGATGCAGTCCTGCGCCACGTCGACGAGACGACGGGTGAGGTAACCGGAGTTGGCGGTCTTCAGAGCGGTGTCGGCCAGACCCTTACGGGCACCGTGCGTGGAGTTGAAGTACTCCATCACGCTCAGGCCTTCCTTGAAGTTCGAGATGATCGGCGTCTCGATGATCTCGCCCGACGGCTTGGCCATGAGGCCGCGCATACCGGCAAGCTGCTTCATCTGGGCCGGCGAACCACGGGCGCCCGAATGGCTCATCATGTAGATGGAGTTCATCGGCTTGGTGCGGCCGGTGTCGTCCTTCTGCACGGCGGAGATGCGCTTCATCATCTCCTCGGCCACCTTGTCGGTGCACTTGGCCCAGGCGTCGACCACCTTGTTGTACTTCTCGCCCTGGGTGATCAGGCCGTCGGAGTACTGCTGCTCGTAGTCGTTGACCAGCGCCAGCGTCTCGCCGACGAGGTTCGCCTTGGTCTCCGGGATGACCATGTCGTCCTTGCCGAAGGAGATACCGGCGTTGCAGGCTTCCTTGAAGCCGAGGGCCATGATCTTGTCGCAGAAGATCACCGACTCCTTCTGACCGCAGTGGCGGTAGACGGCGTCGATCATACCCGAGATCTTCTTCTTGGTCATGAGCTCGTTGCAGAGATCATACGGCACGTTGTGGTTCTTGGGCAGCAGCTGGCCGATCATCATGCGGCCGGGCGTGGTCTCGTAGATCTTGGAGACCGGGTTGCCGTCCTTGTCGATGGTCTTGAAGCGGCCGCGCACCTTGGAGTGCAGCGTCACGGCACCGGTGTCGAGCGCATGCTGCAGCTCGCCGAAGTCGGCGAAGGCCATGCCCTCGCCCGGCTCGCCGTCGTTCATGATCGACAGGTAGTAGAGGCCGAGAACGATGTCCTGCGAAGGAACGATGATCGGCGCGCCGTTGGCCGGGTGCAGGATGTTGTTGGTCGACATCATCAGCACGCGGGCTTCGAGCTGGGCTTCGAGGCTCAGCGGCACGTGCACGGCCATCTGGTCGCCGTCGAAGTCGGCGTTGAAGGCCGAGCAGACGAGCGGGTGCAGCTGGATGGCCTTGCCTTCGATCAGGATCGGTTCGAAGGCCTGGATGCCGAGGCGATGCAGCGTCGGGGCGCGGTTCAGCATGACCGGATGCTCGCGGATAACCTCGTCGAGGATATCCCAGACCTCCGGACGCTCCTTCTCCACCAGCTTCTTGGCCTGCTTCACCGTCGAGGAGAAGCCCTTGGCGTCGAGACGCGAGTAGATGAACGGCTTGAACAGCTCCAGCGCCATCTTCTTCGGCAGGCCGCACTGATGCAGCTTCATTTCCGGACCGACCACGATGACCGAACGGCCGGAGTAGTCGACGCGCTTGCCGAGCAGGTTCTGGCGGAAGCGGCCCTGCTTGCCCTTCAGCATGTCGGAGAGCGACTTCAGCGGACGCTTGTTGGCGCCGGTGATGACGCGGCCGCGACGGCCGTTGTCGAACAACGCATCAACCGACTCCTGAAGCATGCGCTTCTCGTTGCGGATGATGATGTCCGGCGCGCGCAGCTCGATGAGGCGCTTCAGGCGGTTGTTGCGGTTGATGACGCGGCGGTAGAGGTCGTTGAGGTCGGACGTCGCGAAGCGGCCACCATCCAGCGGGACCAGCGGGCGCAGGTCCGGCGGGATGACCGGGATGACGCTCATGACCATCCACTCGGGCTTGTTGCCCGACTGGATGAAGGCCTCGATGATGTTGACGCGCTTGGCGAGCTTCTTGGGCTTCAGCTCGGAGGTCGACTCGGCGATCTCCTGGCGCAGCTTCTCGGCCAGCTTGGCGAGGTCGAGCGACTGCAGGAGCTCGCGGATGGCCTCGGCGCCGATCAGGGCGGTGAAGGTGTCCTCGCCATACTCCTCCTGGGCACGCATGTAGTCCTCTTCGGTGAGGAGCTGATGCTGCTTGAGAGGGGTGAGGCCCGGCTCGGTGACGACGTAGTTTTCGAAGTAGAGGATGCGCTCCAGGTCCTTGAGCGGCATGTCGAGCAGCAGACCAATGCGGCTCGGCAGCGACTTCAGGAACCAGATGTGAGCGACGGGCGCGGCCAGCTCGATGTGGCCCATGCGCTCGCGGCGGACGCGCGACAGCGTGACTTCGACGCCGCACTTCTCGCAGATGACGCCCTTGTACTTCATGCGCTTGTACTTGCCGCACAAGCACTCGTAGTCCTTGATCGGCCCGAAGATGCGGGCGCAGAACAGGCCGTCGCGCTCGGGCTTGAAGGTACGGTAGTTGATGGTCTCGGGCTTCTTGATCTCGCCATAGGACCAGGAAAGAATCTTCTCGGGGGAAGCGAGGGAGATCTTGATCTGGTCGAAGACCTGCACGGGAGCCTGTGCGTTGAAAAGGTTCATGACCTCTTGGTTCATCGGCTCTTCTCCTGTGATGCAGCCCGACCGCCGTCTGTCCGCCTCGCCGGCGGGGGCCACATGAAAAATCTCTGAGGCGCCACCGGCGCCGGCTGTTCCCTGTGCATATTCGGCTCGGATCCGAGCCAAGAGGATATGCACAGGCTTCAAACTCTTGAGCATTTCCCTATCGATCGGATGGTCCATCCGATCGTGGAATGCTCGGGACACGCCGAACTGCCGGCGCTTTCGCGCCGACAGCTCAAGGCGTTTCCGTTGCTAGACGCGCCGGATCACTCCGCCGCGTCCTGAGGACGCTCGTCGCCAAGGACCGCATGTTCCTTGGAGTTGACCAGCTCGACATTGAGGCCGAGCGAACGCATCTCCTTGACCAACACGTTGAAGCTTTCCGGGATGCCGGACTCGAAGGCTTCGTCGCCACGGACGATCGCCTCGTAGACCTTGGTACGGCCGGCCACGTCGTCCGACTTGACCGTCAGCATCTCCTGCAGCGTGTAGGCCGCACCGTAAGCTTCGAGCGCCCACACCTCCATTTCACCGAAGCGCTGGCCGCCGAACTGCGCCTTGCCGCCCAGCGGCTGCTGGGTCACGAGGCTGTAGGGGCCGATCGAACGGGCGTGGATCTTGTCGTCCACGAGGTGGTGGAGCTTCAGCATGTAGATGTAGCCGACGGTGACCTTGCGGTCGAAGGGCTCGCCGGTACGGCCATCGTAGAGCACCGACTGGCCGGAGGTGTTCACCCCCGCCTTGGCCAGAAGCTCGTTGATGTCCGGCTCGCGAGCGCCGTCGAACACCGGCGTGGCGATCGAGATGCCCTTCTTCACCTGGTTGGCGAGCAGCAGAACCTCGTCATTGGTGTACTTGCCAATGTCTTCGGTCTTGGGCGACCCCTTGTAGGTGTCGATCACCAGCTCGCGCAGCGGCTCGATCTCCTGGTTGTGCCGATAGGCCTCCAGCATCTCGCCGATCTTCTTGCCCATGCCGGCACAAGCCCAGCCAAGGTGGGTTTCGAGGATCTGACCGACGTTCATGCGCGAGGGCACGCCGAGCGGGTTCAGCACGATGTCGACGTGGGTGCCATCCTCGAGGAACGGCATGTCCTCCACCGGCACAATGCGCGAGACGACGCCCTTGTTGCCATGACGGCCGGCCATCTTGTCGCCCGGCTGGATCTTGCGCTTCACGGCGACGAAGATCTTGACCATCTTCATGACGCCCGGCGGCAGTTCGTCGCCGCGCTGCAGCTTCTCCACCTTGTCGATGAAGCGCTGCTCGAGCCGCTTGCGGCTCTCGTCATACTGCTTGCGCAGGGCCTCGATCTCGCCCATGGCCTGCTCGCTCTCGAGAGCGAACTGCCACCACTGCGACCGCGGGAACTCCTCGAGCTTCTCCTGGTCCAGAAGGGTGTCCTTCTTGAAGCCCTTGGGGCCGCCGACGCCGGTCTTGCCGATCAGCATGTCCATCAGGCGGCCGTAGACGTTACGGTCGAGGATGGCCTGCTCGTCGTCGCGGTCCTTGGCGAGGCGCTCGATCTCCTCGCGCTCGATCGCCATGGCGCGCTCGTCCTTCTCGACGCCGTGGCGGTTGAACACGCGCACTTCGACGATGGTACCGGTCACGCCCGGCGGCACGCGCAGGGAGGTGTCGCGAACGTCCGAGGCCTTCTCGCCGAAGATGGCGCGCAGAAGCTTCTCTTCCGGCGTCATCGGGCTTTCGCCCTTCGGCGTGATCTTGCCGACCAGGATGTCGCCGGCCTGAACCTCGGCGCCGATGTAGACGATACCGGCTTCGTCGAGGTTCTTGAGGGCCTCTTCCGACACGTTCGGGATGTCGCGGGTGATTTCTTCCGGACCCAGCTTGGTGTCGCGGGCCATCACCTCGAACTCCTCGATGTGGATCGAGGTGAACACGTCTTCGGCGACGATCTTCTCGGAGAGAAGGATCGAGTCCTCGTAGTTGTAGCCGTTCCACGGCATGAACGCGACCAGCACGTTCCGGCCGAGGGCCAGATCGCCGAGGTCGGTCGACGGACCGTCGGCGATGATGTCGCCCTTGGCGACAATGTCACCGACGCGCACCAGCGGACGCTGGTTGATGCAGGTCGACTGGTTGGAGCGCTGGAACTTCATCAGACGATAGATATCGACGCCGGACTTCGACGGATCGAGGTCCTCGGTGGCGCGGATAACGATACGCGTGGCGTCCACCTGGTCGATGACGCCGCCGCGCTTGGCGGCGATGGCGGCGCCCGAGTCACGGGCGACGACCGGCTCCATGCCGGTGCCGACGAACGGCGCCTCGGCACGCACCAGCGGCACGGCCTGACGCTGCATGTTCGAGCCCATCAGGGCGCGGTTGGCGTCGTCGTTCTCGAGGAACGGGATCAGCGCCGCGGCGACGGATACGACCTGCTTGGGCGACACGTCCATCAGGTCGACGCGTTCCTTGGCAACCGCCGCCGTCTCGCCCGCATGGCGGGAGATGACGAGGTCGTTGACGAAACGGCCTTCGGTGTCGAGCTCGGCGTTCGCCTGGGCGACCGTGTACTTGCTCTCTTCCATCGCGGAGAGATAGACGACCTTGTCGGTCACCCGTCCGTCCTCGACGATGCGGTACGGGCTCTCGATGAAGCCGTACTTGTTGACGCGGGCGAAGGTGGCCAGCGAGTTGATCAGACCGATGTTCGGGCCTTCCGGCGTCTCGATCGGGCAGATGCGGCCGTAGTGCGTGGTGTGCACGTCACGGACTTCGAAGCCGGCGCGCTCGCGGGTCAGACCGCCCGGGCCAAGGGCCGACAGGCGGCGCTTGTGGGTGATCTCGGAGAGCGGGTTGGTCTGGTCCATGAACTGGCTGAGCTGCGACGAGCCGAAGAACTCGCGCACGGCAGCGGCGGCCGGCTTGGCGTTGATCAGGTCCTGCGGCATGACCGTGTCGATATCGACCGAGCTCATGCGCTCCTTGATGGCGCGCTCCATGCGCAGGAGACCGACGCGATACTGATTTTCCATCAGCTCGCCGACCGAACGGACGCGGCGGTTGCCGAGGTTGTCGATGTCGTCGATCTCGCCCTTGCCGTCGCGCAGCTCAACGAGCGTCTTGATGACGGCGAGGATGTCCTCGCGGCGCAGGACACGGACGGTGTCCGGGCACTGCAGGTCGAGGCGCATGTTCATCTTGACGCGGCCGACGGCGCTGAGGTCGTAACGCTCGGCGTCGAAGAACAGCGACTTGAACATCGCTTCGGCGGTGTCGATGGTCGGCGGCTCGCCCGGACGCATGACGCGGTAGATGTCGAACAGCGCGCCTTCGCGCGACTCGTTCTTGTCGACAGCCAGCGTGTTGCGGATGTAGGCGCCGGTGTTGACGTGGTCGATGTCAAGGAGCGGCAGCTCGTCGATGCCGAGCTCGGCCAGCTGGGCCAGCATCTTGGCGGTGATCTCGTCACCGGCCTCGACGTAGATCTCGCCCGTCTGCATGTTGACGACGTCTTCGGCGATGTAGAGGCCTTCGAGCTCCTCGTCGGTCACCTTCAGGGCCTTGAGGCCCTTCTCGGCGAGCTGACGGGCAGCGCGAGCGGTCAGCTTGCGGCCAGCGCCGACGACCACTTCGCCGGTGTCGGCGTCGATCAGGTCGGCAACGGCCTTCATGCCCTTCATGCGATTGGCATCGTAAGGCATGCGCCAGCCGTCCTTGGCGCGCTCGTAGATGATCTTGTTGTAGAAGGTGTCGAGGATTTCCTCGCCGTCGAGACCGAGGGCGAACATCAGGCTCGTCACCGGAATCTTGCGGCGGCGGTCGATGCGCGCATAGACGATGTCCTTGGCGTCGAACTCGATGTCGAGCCAGGAACCGCGATACGGGATGATGCGGGCGGCGAACAGCAGCTTGCCCGACGAGTGGCTCTTGCCCTTGTCGTGGTCGAAGAACACGCCCGGCGACCGGTGCATCTGGGAAACGATGACGCGCTCGGTGCCGTTGACGATGAAGGTGCCGTTGTCGGTCATGAGCGGCATGTCGCCCATGTAGACGTCCTGCTCCTTGATGTCCTTCACCGACTTGGCGCCGGTATCCTCGTCGACATCGAACACGATGAGGCGCAGCGTCACCTTCAGCGGCGCGGCGAAGGTCATGCCGCGCTGACGGCACTCGTCAACGTCGTACTTGGGCGCCTCGAACTCGTAGCGAACGAACTCGAGGAACGCCGTGCCGGCGAAGTCGGAAATCGGGAACACAGACTTGAAAACGGCCTGGAGGCCCTCCTCGGGACGTCCGCCCTTCGGCTCCTCCACCATGAGGAACTGGTCGTAGGACGCCTTCTGGACCTCGATCAGGTTCGGCATCTCGGCAACTTCCCGGATGTCTCCGAAGAACTTGCGGACACGCCTGCGGCCGTTGAACGTTTGCGCCATTGCTTCCCTCGTACACCGTGATCGGCAGACCGGAACCCTTTGATGTGCAACGTTTCCACGTCGCCGAAGGGCTCGGGACAAACCGACCGTCGACCGACCGGCCAAGTCTTTAGCCAATTCGATCCGATTCGGGCCAAATAAAGGCCATCTCAAAAACAACCGTTGGGCGGCCCGATTTTGTCGAGCCGCCCACCGTTAGAAATGTAAGGTCGATTACTTGACGTCGACCTTCGCGCCAGCTTCTTCAAGCTGCTTCTTGATCTTGGCGGCCTCGTCCTTCGACACGGCTTCCTTGACCGGCTTCGGAGCGCCTTCGACCAGGTCCTTGGCTTCCTTGAGGCCGAGACCGGTGATGGCACGGACTTCCTTGATCACGTTGATCTTCTTGTCGCCGGCGTCGACGAGGATGACGTCGAACTCGGTCTTCTCTTCCTCAGCGGCGGCCGGAGCGGCACCACCGGCGGCGCCAACGGCGGCGACGGCGACCGGAGCAGCGGCGGACACGCCCCACTTCTCTTCGAGGAGCTTCGACAGCTCAGCGGCTTCCAGGACGGTCAGGGCCGACAGTTCATCGACCAGCTTGGCAAGATCAGCCATTTCACTTCTTCCTTCAGTAACGGTTCGAACCAGATTTTTGTTTCAGGTCGAACGGCCTCACGCCGCTTCGTCCTTCTTGGCATAAGCCCCGAACACGCGGGCCAGCTGGCCCGCGGGTGCCTGCAGGACGCCTGCGATGCGGGTCGCCGGGGTATTGATCATACCCAGCAGCTTGGCGCGCAGTTCGTCCAGCGACGGCAGGCTCGCGAGAGCCTTGACGCCGTTGGCATCGAGGTTGGTCTTGCCGAGCGCACCGCCCAGAACAACGAGCTTGTCGTTGGTCTTGGCATACTCGACGGTGACCTTGGACGCCGCGACCGGATCCGCCGAATAGGCGATAACGGTCGGACCTGTGAACAGGTCAGCGATGTGCTCGGCATCAGTGCCTTGAAGAGCAAGCTTGGCGAGGCGGTTCTTGGCGACCTTAACCTTGCCGCCGGCTTCCCTCATGCGGGCGCGGTACGCCTGCAGGTCAGCGACGGTAAGGCCTTGGTAGTGGGACACGACGATGACGCCCGCGCCCTTGAACGAGGCGTTGAGTGCGTCGATCAGTTCCCGCTTTTCCGCTCTATCCACGGCCTGTCTCCAGATGAACGACAAGGCTTGCGCCCCATCGTCAGGTTGCTGTTGCCACGCCTTCGCCCGAAGGCTCGTGCGCAGCGTTCGCGGCCTGTCCGCCAACCCGTCCCGGAAAACCGGCAAGGCTGGAGGGAAGAGTTCGAACCGGTACTCGTCACAGGAAGAACGGCGGACCGCCCTTCGGATGCATACGGATCTCACTCCCGTCTCATGCAGGCCCCGACGTCACCCGGAAAACCGGGATCGGTCCGCATGGCTTAGGTCACGGCCGAAGCCGGACACCCGCAATCTCGGACAGGGTCGGTACTTCCCTCGGGGACGAGCCCTTCCGGAAGCCACCGATCCCGCCGGCCGGAGCCGACGGGAAACTCATTGCCCCATGTCGGGGCAGCCGACCCTATATGGGTCGGAAATCGCCTTTAGGAAGCGGCGCCGACGGAGCCGACTTCGACCTTGACGCCAGGACCCATGGTCGAAGAGACCGACAGGCGCTGCAGATAGGTGCCCTTGGCACCCGTCGGCCGGGCCTTCTGGACGGCATCGACGAGGGCGCGCACGTTGTCGAGCAGCGCCTCGGCGGTGAACGACGCCTTGCCGACGCCGGCGTGGACGATACCGGCCTTCTCGACGCGGAACTCGACGGCACCACCCTTGGAGGCCTTGACGGCGGCCGCGACGTCGAGCGTCACAGTGCCAACCTTCGGGTTCGGCATCAGGCCGCGCGGGCCGAGCACCTTGCCGAGACGGCCGACCAGCGGCATCATGTCCGGCGTGGCGATGCAGCGATCGAAGTTGATCTCGCCCTTCTGGATCGTCTCGACCAGTTCCTCGGCGCCGACGATGTCGGCACCGGCGGCGGTCGCTTCGTCGGCCTTGAGGCCACGAGCGAACACGGCGACGCGGACGGTCTTGCCGGTGCCATGCGGCAGCTGGACGACGCCACGGACCATCTGGTCGGCATGACGGGGATCGACGCCAAGGTTGATGGCGACTTCGACGGTCTCGTCGAACTTCGCCGTGGCGCGCTCCTTGATCAGGCCGAGGGCCTCGGTCAGCGGATAAACCTTCTTGCGATCGATGCCTTCACGGCTGGCGGCGACGCGCTTGGGAAGCTTGGCCATGTGGGTCACTCCGCGATCTGGAGGCCCATGGAGCGGGCAGAGCCCTCGACCATGAGCATGGCGGCGTCGATGGACGTGGCGTTCATGTCGACGAGCTTCTTCTCGGCGATTTCACGCAACTGCGCCTTGGTGATGGAGCCGGCGGAGCCGGTGCCCGGCGTCTTCGAGCCCTTGTCCAGACCGGCAGCCTTCTTCAGGAAGTAGCCAACCGGCGGGGTGCGGAGCTTGAAGGTGAACGAGCGGTCGGCATAGATGGTGAAGAGCACCGGGATCGGCATGCCCTTTTCCATACCCTGCGTCTGCGCGTTGAACGCCTTGCAGAATTCCATGATGTTGAGGCCGCGCTGACCGAGCGCGGGGCCGATCGGGGGCGACGGGGTCGCCGAACCGGCCGCCACCTGAAGCTTCAGGTAGCCTGTGATTTTCTTCGCCATTTTCTTCTCCTCGTCGGCGCACCCGGCAGAGCCGGTTCGCCTTCAGGTTCGTGGTCGGAGGGCCATGTCCCGGCGGCGATGGCCGGGGCCCCTCTCCCACGGGGTGGGTGCCGGCCGGTGAACCGGACGGCGAACGCGGCACCGGCAAGCCGGCGCCACAAACTCGCGTCAGACCTTTTCGACCTGACCGTATTCCAGTTCGACCGGCGTGGCGCGGCCGAAGATCGACACCGCCACCTTGAGGCGGCTGCGCTCCTCGTCCACCTCTTCCACGAGGCCGGAGAAGGACGCGAACGGGCCGTCGGAAACCTTGACCTGCTCGCCGATTTCGAAGCTGACGGACGGCTTGGGCCGCTCGACGCCAACCTCGACCTGATTCATGATGCGCTCGGCCTCACGGTCGGGAATGGGAACCGGCTTGTTGTCGGAACCCAGGAAGCCCGTCACCTTCGGCGTGTTCTTGATGAGGTGATAAGCCTCATCGGTCATGTCCATGCGCACCAGGACATAGCCCGGAAAGAACTTGCGCTCGGCAGCCACCTTGCGACCGCGACGCACCTCGGTGATGCTCTCGGTCGGCACCAGAACCTGCTCGAAGAGGTGCGCGAGACCGCGCTGCTGCGCCTGCTCCTTGATGGAGTCGGCGACCTTCTTCTCGAAATTCGAGTAGGCGTGGACGATGTACCAGCGTTTTGCCATGTCGATGCTCCCCAGGCGGTCGTTTATCAGCCGCTGAGGCCGAGCAGCAACCCGACACCCCAGTTCATGATCATGTCGGCGACGAGGAAGAAGATCGCCGCGAGGATGGCCATGATGAACACCATGGTCGTCGTGATCGCAGTCTCGCGCCGCGTCGGCCACGTGACCTTGCCGGCCTCGGTCCGAACCTGCTGCAGAAACTCAAGGGGGTTAGACTTGGCCATACATCCACTCATGACGGTCGGGCGCGCGGAACGTCAGTTCCGCGCGCCGCGAGATAGGAACCGTTATCTATAGCGTTCGGCAGGTCCACGCAAGAGGGAAATGGCAGGGGCAGCAGGGCTCGAACCCGCGACCTGCGGTTTTGGAGACCGCCGCTCTACCAACTGAGCTATACCCCTAGACTTCCGCTCGCGGACGCCAGTCCGTTCGCTTATAG
>Ga0206117_100736_pt1 | contig 25862 bp, 23 predicted proteins | sample 3A5Ametagenome_FD_177997 | JGI IMG/M metagenome (GOLD analysis project Ga0206117, IMG submission 177997) | Enriched microbial communities from leaf-cutter ant dump, University of Wisconsin, Madison, United States - 3A5A | ecosystem: Environmental > Terrestrial > Nest > Insects nest > Nest dump... | reverse complement strand
CCGCCCGGCGGGGCCAGGCGTTCCGCGAACTGGAAAACCTGCGGCGGCTGTGGCGCGACCGGCTGGCCGCCGACCCGTTCTACAACCGCAATCTGGGCCGCGACGGCGAAACCTATACGTCGCTGGCCTGGTGACCGGGGCGGGCCGCGGCCGCGCCGTTGTCATGAACCTGCATTAGCGTCGGGCCGCTGGGCGGATTTGCTGGAGATTAAACCGATGACGAACGACACCGAGACACGCTCCTGGCTGGAACTCGAGCTCGAGGACGACCTGGACGAGGAGATCGAGCAGTCGATCGACGATTCGCGGGTGCCGCCCGAACTGCGCGCCCTGCTGGCCAAGCGCCGGAAAAGCAGCATCGACCGCCAGACCTATTTCAACGAGCTGATGCGCCTGCAGGCCGAGCTGGTCAAGCTGCAGGACTGGGTCCAGCACAAGGGGCTGAAGGTCGTCGTGCTGTTCGAAGGCCGCGACAGCGCCGGCAAGGGCGGCGCCATCAAGCGCATCACCCAGCGCGTCAACCCGCGCACCTGCCGGGTGGTGGCCCTGCCCGCCCCGTCCGACCGCGAAAAGACCCAGTGGTATTTCCAGCGCTACGTCCCGCATCTGCCCGCGGCCGGCGAAATCGTCCTGTTCGACCGCAGCTGGTACAACCGCGCCGGGGTCGAGCGCGTGATGGGTTTCGCGAACGAGGCCCAGGTCGAGGATTTCTTCCGCGACGTGCCCGAATTCGAACGGATGCTGGTGCGCTCGGGCATCATCCTGGTGAAATACTGGTTCTCGATCACCGACGAGGAACAGCAGCTGCGCTTCCTGATGCGCATCCACGACCCGATCAAGCAGTGGAAGCTGTCGCCGATGGACCTGCAATCCCGCGTGCGCTGGGAACAGTACACCAAGGCCAAGGAAGCGATGTTCGAGCGCACCTCGATCCCCGAGGCGCCCTGGCACATCGTCGAAGGCAACGACAAGAAACGCGCCCGCCTGAACTGCATGGCGCATCTGTTGTCGGTCCTGCCCTACGAGGACCTCCCGCACGAGGAGGTGACGCTGCCCGAACGCGTCTTCAACCCGAAATACGAGCGCCGCACCCTGCCGCCCGAACTGTACGTGCCGGAAAAATACTGACCGCCCGCCCCGGTCAGGCGGCCATCAGCCTGGTGCCGTGGCGCCGGCGCCAGGCGCGGGACCGCAGATAGGGCGCCATGAACAGCGCGACCGGGACGGCGGCGGCAAAGGTCGCGGCAATCACGACGGGAAAGGCCGCCGGCGGGTTGTCCGCCGCGGCCAGGCCCAGCAGGCCCACGCCGACCATGACCGACTGGACCATCGGGTAGATCAGGGCGGCGATGGCGAAATTCGTGCGCATGTGACGTCTCCTGAAAAGACTGCCGATACCCCGTCCAACGCAGCCGGGCCTGCCGCGATCCCGCGCGGCAACCATTTTTCCGGTTGCGGCCATGCCCGGCATTTCTGTGGCGATCCCGGTGCTGCTGGCCCTTTCCATCTCGATTCCCGCCGGCTACAACGGCAGGCGGAACGGGTTCCGCCGCAAGGCGGATGAAAAGGGAACGCGGAAGACGACGGTCACCCCGTCTTCTGCCGCGGCTGCCCCCGCAACTGTGTCCGGCGAGCCGATCCCCTTTTGGCCACTGATCGAACGTCCTGTGCGATCGGGAAGGTGGGGATCCGGCGGCGACCCGGTAGCCAGGAGACCTGCCCGTTCCCGTCACCTGAACCTGGGCACGGGGTGTGCCCGGGTGCGGATCGTCCCGTGACGGTGACATTCGAGGTTGAATGTTGCCGCGCGTCGCGATCGTCGGGCCCCCCTCCCGATATCTCCGGCACCGGCAGAATGACTGAACGTTCCTGCAGGAGAGCCCGATGAAACTTGTTCTGTCCGCCGTGATCGCCGCCTTCGGCCTGCTGGCCCAGCCGGCGCTGGCCCAGGAAAAGATGGTGACGGTCACCGACATGCGCGGCACCGCCATCGAAGTGCCGGCCCAGCCGACGCGCATCGCCACCGTGTCCTATTTCGGCGTCGATACCGCATTGGCCCTGGGGCTGAAGCCGGTCGCCACGACCTACATGACGGCCGGGCGGCACCCCGCCTACCTGCTGGGTCTGACCCGCGACATGCAGATGCTGGGCCAGCGGGCCAAGCCGAACCTGGAGCTGTTCTCGCAGGCCAAGCCCGACCTGATCGTCACGGTGCCGCGCTACACCAATGCCAATATCGCCCAGTACCGCAAGATCGCGCCGGTCATCGGCTACGACAACGAACTGTTCGACGCCGATGCCGCCGAGGTCGAGAACCTGGGCAGGGTGCTGGGGCGCGAGGCCGAGGCGCGTGCGCTGAACGACCAATTCAGGAAGGACCTGGCCGACCATGCCGCCCGCGCCCCCAGGGAGGGGCGGCCGCGTTTCCAGATCATGTGGGCGGGCGACACGCCCTACACCTTCTACACCGGGCACATGACCGCCTCGATCGTCGCGGCGCTGGCCGGCGACAACATTGCCGGTCCGATCCCGCCGGGCGGCCGCTTCGGCGCCGAACTCAGCCTGGAAAAGATGCTGGAGCAGGATCCCGAAGTGATCTTCGTCTACGATTCCGGCCCCGACCGCCCGCACGAGAACAACCCGATCTGGAAGCAGATCTCGGCGGTCCGGAACGGCCGGGTCCATTTCGTCGGCGATCACTGGGTCGAGGCCAGCGGCCCGGTGGCCCGGCAGATCGTGCTGCGCGAGGCCGCCAACCTGCTCTACCCCCAGATCTTCCCCAAGGTCGACATCCAGGCCGAGGCGGCCAGGATCATCCCCGCGTCGGTGCGCTGACGGCGCCGCGACCGCAGGCAGACGAAGCCGATGTCGCCGGCACGCTCGCTCGTCCTGCTCGTCGGCATCGTCGCGGCGGCCGGCGCCGTCATCCTGGCGGGGCTGACGATCGGGGTGCGGCCGCTGAAACCGGACCTGTTGCCCGCGGTGCTGTTCGCGCCCGACGGCCGGATCGATTCGATCCTGGTCTGGAGCCTGCGCCTGCCGCGCAGCATCGCCGCCTTCGTCGGCGGGGCCGGGCTGGCGACCGCCGGTTTCATCCTGCAGGCGATCACCCGCAATCCGCTGGCCGGGCCCGGGCTGACCGGCACCACCGCCGGGGCGGTGATGCCGATCGCGGCCTGTTTCGTGTTCCTGCCCTGGCTGTCGTCGGTCTATTACCCCTTCGTCGGCATGGCCGGCGGGCTGGCCGCCGCGTCGGTGACGTTCTGGATCGCGCGCGGCGGCGATGGCCGCTCGCTGCACCTGGCACTGGGCGGCATCAGCGTTTCCCTGTTCCTGACCGCGGTCACCACCTTCATCATCCTGCGTAGCGGGCCGCAGGCATCATCGCTGCTGTTCTGGCTGGCGGGCGGTTTCCAGGGCCGGTCGTGGTCGCATCTGGCCTACATGCTGCCCTGGGCCGTCCTTGGCCTGGCCGGCGCCCTGGCATTCCAGCGCGTGCTGGGGCTGATGGGTCTGAGCGAGCAGTCGGCGGCCGCCATGGGCCTGCGCCTGGCGTTCTGGAGACCGGCCCTGCTGTTCTGCGCGGTGCTGCCGGTGGCGGGGATCGCCCCGGTCGCCGGCCCCGTCGCCTTCGTCGGGCTGGCGTCGCCCCATATCGCCCGGCTGCTGCGGCCGCCGGGACCGGGCTGGACCGTGCTGCTCAGCGCGGCGATCGGCGGGCTGATGGTGGTCACCGCCGACGTCGCCGGGCGCAGCATCGCCGCCCCGCGCGAAATCCCCGTGGGCATCCTGACCGCGATGCTGGGCGGACCGGTCTTCATCTACCTGATCCAGCGCCGGGCCACCCTGCCGGGGTCGGCGTCGTGACCGCGGCGGGGCGGCCCTGGGTGGTCGCGGGCATGGCGGCCTTTGCCGCATTGTCGCTGATCCTGGCCGTCTTCCTCGGCGTGGTCGACATCCCGCCCGCCGATATCGCCGCGGCGCTGCTGGGCGACGGCAGTCCCCAGGCCCGGTCGATCATCCTGGACATCCGCCTGCCGCGCATCGTCACCGGCATGCTGGCCGGCATTCATTTCGCCGTCGCCGGACTGCTGTTGCAGACCATGACCCGCAACCCGCTGGCCGACCCGTCGGTCCTCGGTGTGTCGCAGGGGGCGACGCTGGCGGTGACGCTGTTCCTGTTGCTGACCGTCTATGTCCACAATCCCGGCCCCAACGCGCAGGTCGAGATGCCGCTGGCCTGGCTGCCGCCGGTCGGCATGGTCGGCGGCGTGCTGGCCGGGGCCGCGATCTACCTGCTGGCCCTGCGGCGCGACCTGGGGCCGCTGCGGCTTACCCTGTGCGGGGTCGCGATCGGCGCTTTCCTGCATGCCATCGCCATCGGGCTGATCGCCGGCTGGGGCACCGCGCGGCTGGAAATCCTGCTGGAATGGCTGGCCGGCAGTCTTTATGCCCGCAGCTGGGATCATGCGGTCTTCCTGGCCCCGTTCACCGCCGCGGGCCTGGTCCTGCTGGCGGTGCTGCGCCGGCCGATCGACCTGCTGCGCTTCGAGGCAGGCGGCGCGCGGTCGTTCGGCCTGCCTTATCGGCGCTATTTCACGGCCGTGCTGTGCCTGGCCTGCGCCCTGGCGGCCAGCGCGGTGGGCGTGGTCGGCCCGCTGGTGTTCGTCGGGCTGGTGGTGCCGCATCTGGCCCGCTTCCTGGCGGGCCGCAACGCGGGCCTGATCCTGCCGCTGACCATCACGCTCGGCGCGGTCGTGGTGACGCTGGCCGACCTGGCCGGGCGGCTGATCGGCGGGGCGGAAGAAATCCCCATCGGCGTGGTCATGGCGATCTGCGGCGTGCCGCTGCTGGTCGTGCTGCTGCGCCGCATGCCCTGAGGAACGATGATGGTCGCCCTGGCCTGCACCGATCTGTCCGTCGCTTATGGTCCGCGTATCGCCCTATCGCATTTTTCGCTGTCGGCCGACCGGGGCGAGATCCGCACGATGATCGGCCCGAACGGATCGGGCAAGAGCACGGCGCTGCAGGCGATGGCCGGGCTGATCGCCCCGCGCGCCGGCCATGCCGAAGTCGACGGCCGGCGCGTGGCGGGCATGAACCGGCGTGAATTGGCGACCAGGCTGGCCTTCCTGCCCCAGCAGCCGTTCGCGCCGGACGAGATGACGGTGGAACAGCTGGTCCGCCAGGGCCGCTTCTGCCATGTCGGGCTGTTCCGCCGGCATGGCGCGCGCGACCACGCGGCCATCGCCTGGGCGCTGGACGCGACCGGGCTCGGCGATCTCGCGTCGCGCCCGTTGCGCGAACTGTCGGGGGGCGAGCGCCAGCGTGCCTGGATAGCCGCCGCCCTGGCACAGGAAGCCGGCGTCCTGCTGCTGGACGAACCGACGTCGTTCCTGGATATCGGTTACCAGGTCGAGATCCTCGACCTGGTCCGTCGCCTGGCTCGCGACCGCGGGGTGACCGTGGTGATGGCGATCCACGACCTTAACCAGGCCCTGGCCGTCAGCGACCGTATCTCCCTGCTGCAAGGCGGCCGCCTGATGTTCGACGGCGCGCCCGCAGCCCTGGCCGCCAGCGGCCTGATCGAAAAGGTCTTCCGCGTGTCGGGCCGCTTCGTCACGCTGGACCCCGACCGGCCGCCGCATTTCGACGTCGACCTGCGGCGGGCCTAGCGCGGCCGGATCAGGCGGAAGACCACCTTGGTCTCGGCGTAGTATTGCAACGCCGCGGCGAAATCGGGGAACCAGCCGCCCGGCGCATAGGGCACGAAACCGTCGAACCCCAGCCGGCGCGCCGATACCTCGAATCCCGCCGCGGCAAAGACCGCGGCATAGTCGTCGACCGAGCGGTCCTGGACCACGGTATTGGTCCGCTCGGCGACCAGGTTGCGCCATTCGGGCCACAGCGGATTGCCGGTATGGCAACCGGTGACGGCGTAATAGACGCCGCCGGGTTTCAGCGCCCGGCGGATATCGGCGGCGTGGGCGTCGATATCGCGGATCAGATAGATGACTTCATGGCTGAGCGCGATGTCGAACGTCGCATCCCACGCGTCCAGCCTCGCCCCCGCCTGGAACTGCAACGGCAGATCGGCCTTCAACGCCTCGGCCCGGGCGATCGATTCCTCGGCGATGTCGACCCCCAGGCCACGCCCGAACGGCCGCAGGGCGTAGAGCAGCCGCAACAGACCGCCCTGATTGCAGCCGAAATCGAGCACCGCCTTGCCGGCCAGATCACGTTCGGCCATCAGCCCGATCAGATGCCGCCAGATCGGCGCATGCCCGCCGGCCATGGCGTTCTCGGCGGCGGGGTCGACATACCAGGTGCGGATCTTGTCCATCATGCCCCCGCGGTGGCGATCTCATCGAACCGTGCTTTTAGCCGCCGCGGGGATGGAAGGAAAGAACCCAGGACGCGGGCTCAGGCCGCGCGCTTTTCCGCGGCGGCCCCGGGGGCGGGCAAGGCCGCCTGCCGGCGGATCTCGATCTGCCGCGGCTTCAGTTCCTCCGGCAGGTGACGATGCAGCGCGATGGTCAACAGCCCGTGCTCGAGCCAGGCGCCGGTCACCTGCACATGATCGGCCAGATCGAACCGCTGCCGGAAATCACGCTCGGCGATGCCGCGATGCAGGTAGGTGCCGGCCGGCGCGGCCTTTTTCGTGCCGCTGACGATCAGCGCATTGGGCTCGTGCGTCACGGTCAGGTCTTCGGGCCCATAGCCGGGGGCGACCAGGGTGATGCGGTAATCGTTCTCGCCGACGCGCGCGATGTCATAGGGTGGCCAGGCGTCGGCCGCGGCCAGGCGCCGGCTGCTTTCCAGCATGCCGGCAACGCGGTCGAAACCGATCGTCGACCGGAACAGGGGGGAAAAATCGATCTTGGTCATGGCCATATCCTCCTTGGAGCAACATGGGGTTCCGGCGGCACCGGGCGGCACCGCCGGGGTCTTCGGGAAACGGTCGGGCGGACCGGGGATCAGAAATCCATCCCGCCCGGCGCCGCCGGCATGGCGGGCGCATCCTTCTTCGGTTTCTCGGCCACCAGGGCTTCGGTGGTGATCAGCAGGCCGGCGACCGATGCCGCATCCTGCAGCGCGGTGCGCACGACCTTGGCCGGGTCGATGACGCCATTGGCGACCAAGTCCTGGTATTCGCCGACCGCGGCGTTGTAGCCCCAGTTGTCGTCGTCCTTCTCCAGCAGTTTGCCGACGATCAGCGAGCCGTCGGCACCGGCATTGATCGCGATCTGCCGGGCCGGCGCCTGGATCGCGCGGCGCACGATCTCGATGCCGGCCTTCTGGTCGCCGTTGGCGGCCTGGACGGTGTCGATCGCCTTCAGCGCGCGCAGCAGGGCGACGCCGCCGCCGGGCAGGATGCCTTCCTCGACCGCGGCGCGCGTCGCATGCAGCGCATCGTCGACGCGGTCCTTCTTTTCCTTGACCTCGACCTCGGTGGCGCCGCCGACGCGGATCACCGCGACGCCGCCGGCCAGCTTGGCCAGGCGTTCCTGCAGCTTCTCGCGGTCGTAGTCCGACGTGGTCTCGGCGATCTGGCCGCGGATCTGGTTGCACCGCGCATCGATGTCGGGCCGCTTTCCGGCGCCGTCGACGATCGTGGTGTTCTCCTTCTCGATCACGACCTTCTTGGCACGGCCGAGCATGCCAAGCGTCACACCCTCGAGCTTGATGCCCAGGTCTTCGGAGATGACCTGGCCGCCGGTCAGGATCGCCATGTCCTCCAGCATCGCCTTGCGGCGATCGCCGAAGCCCGGCGCCTTGACGGCGGCGATCTTCAGCCCGCCGCGCAGCTTGTTGACGACCAGCGTCGCCAGCGCCTCGCCCTCGACCTCTTCCGCCACGATCAGCAGGGGCTTGCCGGTCTGCACCACCGCTTCCAGCAGCGGCAGCATCGCCTGCAGGCCCGACAGCTTCTTTTCGTGCAGCAGGATATAGGGGTCCTCCAGCTCGACCCGCATCTTGTCGGCGTTGGTGACGAAATAGGGCGAGATGTAGCCGCGGTCGAACTGCATGCCCTCGACCACCTCAAGCTCGGTGTCGAGCGACTTGGCCTCCTCGACCGTGATCACGCCCTCGTTGCCGACCTTCTGCATCGCCTCGGCCAGGAACCGCCCGATCTCGGCATCGCCATTGGCCGAGATGGTGCCGACCTGGGCGATCTCGTCGTTGCGGGTGACCTTGCGGGCGCGGCCCTTCAGGTCCTCGACCACGGCCGCGACGGCCAGGTCGATGCCGCGCTTCAGGTCCATCGGATTCATGCCGGCGGCGACAGCCTTGGCCCCTTCCTTGACGATCGCCTGGGCCAGCACCGTCGCCGTCGTGGTGCCGTCGCCGGCCAGGTCGTTGGTCTTGGACGCGACCTCGCGCACCATCTGGGCGCCCATGTTCTCGAACTTGTCTTCCAGTTCGATTTCCTTGGCGACGGTCACGCCGTCCTTGGTGATCCGCGGCGCACCGAAGCTTTTCTCGATCACCACGTTGCGGCCCTTGGGCCCCAGCGTCACCTTGACCGCATTGGCCAGGGTGTCGACGCCGCGCAGCATCTTCTCGCGCGCCTCGGCCGAGAACTTCACATCCTTGGCAGCCATCCTTCCACTCCTTCCCTGAAGACGGTCACGCCGCCTTGCGCATCGGGGCGCCAGCCTCGATCACGCCGAGGATGTCGCTCTCCTTCATGATCAGCAGGTCCTCGCCGTCGATGCGGACCTCGGTCCCCGACCATTTGCCGAACAGGACGCGGTCGCCCGCCTTCAGGTCGAGGGGGACGGTCTTGCCGGTTTCGTCGCGGGTGCCCGGGCCGACCGCCAGCACCTCGCCCTCCTGGGGCTTTTCCTTGGCGGTGTCGGGGATGATGATGCCGCCGGCCGTCTTCTGGTCGGCTTCGATGCGGCGCACGACGACACGGTCGTGCAGCGGGCGGAATTGCATGCAGTTCCTCCTGTTGCAAGGCAGCTATGTCATGGTCCCGTTGATCGGGCGACAGCGAGGTAGGAAGCCGTTTTCGCGGCTTCAAGACCTTCCGGCCGAAAAAAATATCGGGCGTGCCGGCGCTATCGCCGGCGCAGCAGGTCGCTTGGCCGGATGCCGTATTTGCGGCGGAACTGGGTCGAGAAATGCGCCGACGAATTGAAGCCGTGGTCGAAGGCGACCGCGGTGATCGACCGCCGGTCGCCGCGGGCGATCAGGTCGTAGCAGCGCTGCAGCCGGCGATGCCACAGCCATTCCGACGCCGACAGCTCGCTGTGCCGGAACAGGACGTGCAGATAGCGCAGCGAGATGTTGTTGGCAAAGGCGATGCGCTCCAACGACAGGTCGGGCTCGCCAAGATGTTCCTCGATCCAGTTCTGGACCGACCGCAGCCGGGCCTTCTGCACCGCCCCCTCCGACTCCGACCCCTGCGCATCGGCCGAGAGCAAGGTCAGGGCCAGGATATCCATCAGCTGGTTGCCCAGCCCCGAGCGCACCTCATGGTCCAGCGGCCCGCCCTCGGTCGCCAGCATGCCGCAGAATTCGGCGGCGATCCGCCCCAGCCCCTGCGTCGAATTGATCGCCGCCGACAGCGGCACCTTCTCGCTGGGGAACCGCTGGGCAAAGGCTTCGCGCGGCAGTTCCAGATAGAACGAGCGCACGTCGCCGATGCAGTGCAGCTCGTATTCCTCGGTCGCGCAGAAGATCGCGCCGCGCGCGGCATTGGAGGAATGGACGGCGCCCCGCTGCAGCACGTTGGCATGGCCGTGATGGATCAGCTGCAGGTAATAACAATCCTTGTCCAGGCTGGAGATGTGATGCGCCCGCCGGGTGATGCGCTGTTCCGACACCAGGATGTCGGTCAGCACGATCTCGCCGAAATGCGTTTCGCGGATGAACCCTTTGTAGTCGTCGGGATCGGTGGCGGCGACGTCGACATGCACGTAGACGTCGCAGATGGCGTCGCGCCACGCCGCGTAACGCTTGGCGGGTTCGAACTGGTCCGTCGAGAACACCAGATCCATCTTCCCCTCCCCCGATTCCCGCGGCGGTTATCCCCGCCTTTAGTCGCATTCGACAAGTATGGCACCGCCACGCCATACGGCAAGGGGTAGTGCACGCTAGGGAAAAACCTGTGCGCGCTGGTGAAAGAATCGGTCGCTTTTGCCGAATAACGTTTCCATCAAGCCCGATCTTTCAAAGACGCGGCAGAAAATCCTGGGGAGGGACGATGAATTTCTTTGGGCGATTGACCCAGGAACAAATCGTATTGGGCTTGGCCGTGCTGTTATGCATCGGCTTTTCAGTCGCCTTGCCCGGTTTCCTGACCGCAAACAACCTGCTGAACCTGCTGCGCAGCGTTTCCATTCTGGGAATTCTGGGCGTTGCCATGGCGCTGGTCGTCATCGGCCGTGGCATCGATTTGTCGCTGGTCGCGCTGATGGCGATTTCGGTGGCCTGGACGCTGCAACTGGTCGGGTCGGGCATGCCGGTGCCGCAGGCCGCGGCCATCGGGCTGGGATTCAGCCTGGCCGTCGGCATGATCAACGGCATCCTGATCGCCTATGTCGAGATCCCCGCGATCTTCGCCACCCTGGCCATGGGCACGCTGGTCTACGGCTTCGGCCGCTATTTCCTGTTCAATCTCGATGTCCTCTATTTCCCGGACCATGCCCGCCATCTGCTGTGGCTGGGCCAGGGGGCGTTGTTCGGCGTGCCGGTGCCGATCTACCTGTTCGCCGCCGTCTGCCTGGCCGCCTTCCTGTTCCTGCGCCAGACCCGCTGGGGGCGCTACCTGCGCGCCGTCGGCGACAACCTGGCCGCGGCCCGCATCACCGGGGTGCCGGCGCGGCCGATGATCGTGCTGCAATACATGATGGCGTCCTCGATCGGCTTCGTCGCCGGCGTGGTCACCGCGGCTTCGGTCGCCAGCATGAACACCCGCATTGCCAATTCGACCTTCGTCTACGACGTCATCCTGGTGGTGGTGCTGGGCGGCATCGGCCTGTCGGGCGGGCGCGGCGGCATCCGCAACGTCATCGTCGGCACGCTGCTGATCGGCGTGCTGCTGAACGGCATGACGATCATGGACATCCAGTACACGCTGCAGAACGTGATCAAGAGCGTGATCCTGCTCAGCGCGATCGTGATCGACACGATCCTCAACCCCCGCGACGAGCAGACGGCGCAACAGGGGGACATCTAGGAAAAAATGGGAGGACTGCCATGAAACTGTTCAAGACGGGGCTGATCGCCGCATCCCTGCTGGCTCTGGCCGGCACCGCGCTGGCCCAGGGCATCGACGACCCGACGCGCGCACCCTATTATTCGGCGCTGAAGGGCAAGAAGGTCGCCTATGTCCCGGTCGCCATGGGCTTCGACCTGACCGAGGGGTGGGCCGCCGGCATCCGCAGCGCGATCGAACCGCTGGGCATGACCTTCGAGGTGCGCGACCCGAATTGGAGCACCGATGCCGGCGCCCAGGCGATCACGTCGCTGATCACCGAAAAACCCGACGTCATCGTCGTCCATAACCCCGACGTGCAATCCTATGCCCGCCTGCTGAAACGGGCCGAGGATGCCGGCATCCACGTCGTCCAGATCAACATGCGGTCGAGCTATTCGACCGACGCCTTCATCGGCGCCGACTATGTCGACATGGGCGAGCAGATGGCCAACCGGCTGATGGGGAAATGTTCGCCCAAGAACGGCGGCAACGGCAAGGTCGCGATCATCCAGGGCGTGCTGACCGCCGCGGCATCGGCCTATCAGATGCAGGGCATCAACAACGTCTTTTCCAAGAACCCCGACATGAAGGTCGTATCCAACCAGGCCGCCGACTGGGACGCGACCAAGGCCCGCAACATCGCCGCCACCGTCCTGCAGCAGCATCCCGACCTGTGCGGGATCGTCGGCTTCTGGGACGTGATGGACCTGGGCACCGGCGCCGCCATCCGCGAGGCAGGCAAGAACGTCTACCTGATCACCTCGGGCGGCGGCAACAAGGCGGCCTGCGACGGCCTGAACAACGGCACCTACAGCGAGGTCGTGTCCTACGACGTGCCGGGCCAGGCCCGCGACATGGCGACGATGATCAAGCAGCTGCTGCAGAACAAGCAGAAGGCCGGTGCGGTCAAGACCACGCTGTTCTCGCCGCTGACCTTCATGACCAAGGACAACATCACCCCCGGCTCCTGCTGGACGCTGGCGGCCAAGAAGTAAGTCAGATCGACCGGCGCGGGGAGACCGCCCCGCGCCGGCCTGCCGCGAACAGAGCGAGACATCATGTCCCTGTCAGATACGATCGCGTACTGGCGCTATCGCGCCGTGCCCGATCATCTCCTCGGCGAACTGCTGACCAAGCGCTGGATCGACAACGCCATCCCGGTCGCGATCCTGATTGCCGTCGTCGCGACCTTCGGATCGCTGATCCCGGACTTCTTCGGCGCCGGCAACATCGCCAACCTGCTGCGGCAATGGGGCGAATTTAGCCTGCTGGTGCTGGCCCTGATGATCGTGATGGTCGCGGGCGGCATCGACCTCAGCGTCGGGTCGACCTTCGCGCTGGGCAATATCGTCGCGCTGGCGCTGCTCAACGTCGCGCAATGGCCGGTCGCGGCGGTGGTGCCCGCGACCCTGGCCTGCGGCGCGGCGATCGGCCTGGTCAACGGCCTGCTGGTCGGCTACCTGCGGCTGCGCGCCTTCCTGACCACGCTGGTCACGCTGATCATCGTGCGGGCCGTGGTCGACATGCTGCTGCTGAAATATTCGGTGGCGATCGCCGGGTCGTTCGTCGATTCCGACACCTGGTTCTTCTTCGGCGAGGGGTTCGTCGCCGGCCTGCCGTTCAGCGTCGCGGTCGCGCTGGCCGTCGCGGTGACGGCCCATCTGCTGCTCAGCCGCAGCCGCATCGGCTGGCACGTGCTGGCGACCGGCGGGTCGCGCCGCTCGGCCCACAACGTCGGCATCCCCGTCCGCCGCGTCGTCTGCGTCACCTATGTCGTGTCGGGCACGCTGGCCGCACTGGCCGGCATGCTGTTCGCCTCGCGCCTGGGCGGGGCCGGCGCCGATACCGGCATCGGGCTGGAGGTCGCGGCGCTGACCGCCGCGGTGCTGGGCGGCAATTCGCTGGGCGGCGGGCGCGGCTCGGCCGCCAAGGCGATCATCGGTTCGATCACCGTGATGATCATGGTCAACAGCCTGGTGCGGCTGGGCGTCACCAGCGGCGCCAACTCGCTGCTGCTGGGGCTGGTGCTGCTGGCCGCGGTGGCGATCGACGTGCGCTGGCTGAAGAACCGGCACAAGGTCCTGTCCAAGGTCTATGTCTCGCCGGTGTTTGCCGCCCTGCCACCCGCACCGCGCACCGACGGCACCTCGCCCTACGCGCTGAACGACAAGCTGCGCGCGGTCGAGCTGATCGGGCTGGACCAGATCGACGGGCCCGAGGATGTGATCCTGGACGAGGACGACCACATCTATACCGGCAACCGCACCGGCGACATCATCAGGTTCTTCGCACCCGACTATCAACGCTGGGAAGTCTATGCCCATGTCGGCGGCCGGCCGCTGGGCCTCGCTTTCGACCATGACGGCAACCTGCTGTGCTGCATCGGCGGCATGGGCCTTTATCGCATCGGCCGGGACCGGTCGATCGAAAAGCTGACCGACGAGACCAACCGCTCGTGGTTCTCGATCATCGACGATTCCCGCCTGCGCCTGGCCGACGACCTGGACGTCGCCCCCGACGGCCGCGTCTTCTTCAGCGAGGCGACGGTGCGCTACGAGATGCACGAATGGCCGGTCGACTGCCTGGAGGCGCGCGGCAACGGCCGGATCATCTGCTACGACCCGAACAACGGCACGACCCGCACGGTGCTGAAGGACCTGATGTTCCCGAACGGCATCTGCATGACCCATGACGGGCAATCCTTCCTGTTCGCCGAAACCTGGGGCTGCCGCGTCAGCCGGTATTATTACGCCGGACCCAAGGCCGGCCGGGTCGAGGTCGTCATCGCCGACCTGCCCGGTTATCCCGACAACATCAACCGCGCGTCGGACGGCACCTACTGGCTGGCCCTGGTCGGCATGCGCACGCCGTCGCTGGACCTGGCCCTGAAGATGCCGGGGTTCCGCAAGCGCATGGCCCGCCGCGTGGCGCCCGACGAATGGCTGTACCCCAACATCAATTCGGGCTGCGTCGTCCGCTTCGACGAAGCCGGCACGATCCTGGACGTGCTGTGGGACCTGGGCGGCGAGAACCACCCGATGATCACCTCGATGCGCGAACACAAGGGGCATCTCTATATCGGCGGGCTGCTGAACAACCGCATCGGCCGGCTGAAACTGGACGGCGCCGATCCCGGCTGGACCGGCCCGGCATCCTATCGGGGGCGGCCATGATCCTGCGCGCGATCGACAATTTCCTGGGCCGCGGCGAGGCCGCCGTCACGGTCCCCGCCCTGGACGGCGCGCTGCGCCCCAACCGGGCGCTGGACGACGCGGCGATGCGTTATCCGCTGGCCGATGTCGACAGCCTGGCCGTGGTGGACAGCGCCCTGGTCGTCGCGGCCGGCGACAGGCTTTACCGGTTCGACGACGGCTGGCAGGCCCATGGCCAGGCCGAAGGGCGCATCACCGCCATCACCGCCGTGGCCGGCGGCCTGGCCGTGGCGGTGGAGGGCGGCGACATCGTCGTCATGGGTGGCGCGCTGGACGGCCGGCGGTATCGGGTCACGACCTGTATCACCGCGATGGCGGCCGCGGGCGCCACGCTGTACGTCGCCAGCGGCTCGGCCCGGCAACGGGCCGGCGACTGGCAGGTCGACCTGCTGCAACGTGGTGCGACCGGCAGCCTGTGGCGGATCGACCTGGAAAGCGCCAGGGCCGAACGCCTGGCCGCCGACCTGGCCTGGCCCGCGGGGCTGGCGGTGGACGATCGCGGCGGGCTGGTCTTTGCCGAGGCCTGGCGCCACCGGCTGGTGCGCCTCGACCCCGCCGCGCCGGCCCGGCCCCAGGTGCTGTGCGACGACCTGCCGGGTTATCCCGGCCGCATCGGCCGCGGCGCCGACGGCTGGTGGCTGGCGATCTTCGCGCCGCGCAGCCAGCTGGTCGAATTCGTGCTGCGCGAACCCGCCTATGTCCGGCGCATGATCGCCGAGGTGCCCCGGGATTACTGGATCGCGCCCAAGCTGCGTTCGGGGCGCAGTTTCTACGAACCGTTGCAGGGCGGCGGGGTCAAGCATCTCGGCTTGCTGAAACCCTGGGCGCCCAGCCTGTCGACGGGGCTGTGCGTCCGGCTGGACCGGGCCTTCCAGCCGGTCGCCAGCCGGCACAGCCGGGCCGACGGCCGCACCCACGGCATCACCGGCATCGTCGAACTGGACGGCACCGTCTTTGCCGCCGCGCGCGGCGACGACGTCGTCGTGGCATGGCAGGAGGGATGACGATGACCGCCCTGATCGAACTGCGCAACGGCACCAAGGAATATCGCGGCGTCCCGGCGGTGAAGGATGTCACCTTCACCCTGCACGAGGGCGAGGTTCATGCCCTGCTGGGCGAGAACGGCGCCGGCAAGTCGACCCTGACCAAGATGCTGGCCGGCGTCGTCGAACCGACCTCGGGCGAAATCTGGCTGGACGGCCGGCGTGTCACCCTGCCCAGCCCGGCCGAGGCATTGCGCCACGGCATCGCCATGGTCTACCAGGAAACCAGCCTGGTGCCGTCGCTGACGGTCGCGCAGAACCTGTACCTGACCGACCGCAAATGGTTCCACCGCCTGCGCGGCATCTACATCGCCGGGCAGCAGTTCCTGCAATCGCTGAACTTCCACGTCGACCCGACCGCCCTGGTATCCAGCCTGGGGGCCGGCCAGAAGCAGATGGTCGAGATCGCGCGCGCGGTGCACCACAACGCCCGCATCATCATCTTCGACGAACCGACCGCGACCCTGACGCCCGAGGAGAAACACCAGTTCTTCGCCCTGGTCGACCGGCTGCGCCGGCGCGGCGTGTCGATCGTGTTCATCTCGCACGCGCTGGAAGAGGCATTGCAGATATCGGACCGGATTACGGTGATGCGGGACGGCCAGCATGTGGTGACCGACACGACGGCAAGCTTCGACCGCGAGAAGATCGTGCGCGCCATGGTCGGCCGGTCGCTGACCGACGAGCTGTATGGCGGCCATCGCGGCCGCGCGGTGCGCGGGCCCGGCGACAAGACGCTCAGCGTGCAGAACCTGTCGATGGGCAATGTGGTGCGCAACACGTCGTTCTCGATCTTCGCCGGGCAGATCACCGGCGTGTTCGGCCTGATCGGGTCGGGCCGGACCGAGACGGCCAAGGTCGTCGCCGGCGTGCTGAAGCGCGATTTCTTCCACGGCGGCCAGGTGCGGCTGAACGGCCGGCCGGTGCGTTATCGCGTGCCGCGGCCGGCGGTGCGCGACGGCATCATCTATGTCACCGAGGATCGCAAGGTCGAAGGCTTCTTCGAAACCATGTCGATCGCCGAGAACATCTATCTGGGCGCCCTGGCCGGGGGCCAGACCCGGTCGGCCACGGTCAGCATGGCCGAGATGCGGCGCCTGGCCCAGGAGTGGATCGCGGCGCTGAATGTGCGTGCGATCAATGCCGACGCCCGGGTCATCGAACTGTCCGGCGGCAACCAGCAGAAGGTCGTGGTGGCCAAGGCCCTGGTGCAGAAACCCCGGCTGGTGATCTTCGACGAACCGACCCGCGGCGTCGATGTCGGCGCCATCGCCGAGATCCACCAGCTGATCAACCGCCTGGCCGATGACGGCATCGCGGTCATGGTCATCTCGTCCTACCTGCCCGAGGTGCTGAGCCTGTCGGACCGCATCCTGGTCTGCCGCCAGGGCCGGATCGTCGAGGAGTTCGCCGGCACGGAAGCCGACGAGGAAACCATCATGTATGCGGCGGTGCATTGATGCGTACGACACGGCCGGTGCGGACCGTCCGCACCATCGACGACATCGCCGCGATCGAGGCGATGCCCTATGACGACCTGGTCCCGGCGCGCAACCTGTACGACCTGTTCCAGGCGACCGCCGCGACCGGGGGCGAGCGGCCCGCCCTGACCGTGCTGGGCGATGGCGGCGCCACGCGCAGCCATCGCGACCTGCTGGCCGACATCACCAGGGCGGCGAACCTGTTCCGCGCGCTGGGCATCCATCCGCAGGGCGGCAGCGTCGCCTTTCTGGTGCCGACCCTTGCCGCCTTGCCGGCGGCGCTGCTTGGCGCCCAGGTTGCCGGTGTCGCCGGCACGCTGAACTACCTGCTGACGGCAGAGGCGATCTTCGACCTGCTGAACGCGCAGCGCGCCGAAATCCTGGTGGTGCCCGACCCGTCGGCGGACGAGACCTGCTGGGCCAAGGCGGAAGGCGCACGGGCGCGGGTACCGACGTTGCGTCACATCCTGGTCATGGGCGGCAGCGGCCCCGTGCCCGGCGGTCACCTGCGGCTGGACGACGCGCTGGCCGGCCATGCGGGCGACACGCTGACCTTCGCGCCGGCGGATCGCGACGCGGTCTGCGCGCTGTTCCATACCGGCGGTACGACGGGGCGGCCGAAACTGGTGCAACTGACCCACGGCAACCAGATCCACGCCGCCTTCGGTTTCGGCCAGGTGTACGGCTATGACGACCGGGACGTCGTCATCAACGGGTTCCCGTTCTTCCATGTCGGCGGCACCATCACCACCGGCCTGGCGGTGCTGGCCGCGGGCGGCCATGTCGTGGTGCCCTCGCCCTACGGCCTGCGGCCACCCGCCGTGATCCGCGACTACTGGCAGGTGGTGCAGCACCATCGCGCCACCGTGGTCACCGGCGTGCCCACGTCGATCGCGGCGATCACCCATGCCTGGACGCCCGGCACCGACATATCGTCGGTGCGCATGGCCGGGACCGGCGGCGCCGTGCTGCCGCCGGCGGTCGGCGCGCGGTTCGAGGCGACGACGGGCATCCGCCTCTACGAAACCTACGGCATGACCGAGACGGCGGCGGCGATCGCCTTCAACCCCGGCCGCGGCCAGCCGCTGGCCGGCAGCGTGGGTTTCCGCGCGCCGTTCTCGGAAACCCGCATCGTCACGCTGGACCGGGAACGGCGCCCCTGCGCGCCGGGCCAAGCCGGGCTGGTGCAGGTGCGCGGGCCCCAGGTTTTCCCGGGCTATCTCGATCCCGCCCACGATGCCGGCGTGCTCGACGGCGACGGCTGGCTGACGACAGGCGATGTCGGTTACCTGACCGATGATGCCCGCCTGGTGCTGACCGGCCGCGAAAAGGACCTGATCGTGCGCAGCGGCCACAACATCGATCCCGCCGCGATCGAGGATGTCGCCAACCGTTTCCCCGGCGTGCAGATCAGCGCGGCGGTCGGCATGCCCGACCAGCATGCCGGCGAGGTGCCCGCCCTGTTCGTGGTGCCGCAGCCCGGCATGGTGATCGACCTGGACGCCGTCAGGCGGTTCGTCGAGGGCAATGTGCACGAACCGCCCGCCCGGCCACGCAGCATCATGCTGATCGATGCCCTGCCGGTGACGGCGGTGGGCAAGGTGTTCAAGCCGGCCCTGCGCGACCTGGCGATCCGCGAGAAGCTGCGCCTGGAGGTCGCCGCGATCGGCGGGCCGGCCCTGTCGGCCGAGGTCGCGGTGGCCGATGACGGCCGGCGCGGCACCCTGGTCACGGTGGTGCTGAGCGGTGCGACCGATGCCCAACGCGACGCCCTGGCCCAGGCACTGCGCCCCCTGCCCCAGACCTACCGCATCCGGCGGGCCGATGCCGTGCTGCTGGATGTCGCCGACGGCGTCGCCACCCTGACCCTGAACCGCCCCGACCAGATGAACGCCCTGTCGCGCGACGTGATGCACGGCCTGGACGCTCATCTCGCCCGGCTGGAGGTGATGACGGGCCTGCGTGTCGTCATCGTCACCGGTGCCGGCCGCGCCTTTTCGGCGGGCGGCGACCTGATCGAGTTCGAGGGCGCGCTGACCGCGGATCCGGCGATCCTGCTGGCCGACCTGACTTTCAACCAGCAGGTCCTGACCCGGCTGGCCCGCCTGCCGGTGCCCGTCATCGCCGCCGTCAACGGCGCGACGGTCGCCGGCGGGCTGGAACTGGCGCTGGGCTGCGACCTGATCGTCGCCGCGGCGGGCGCCCGGATCGGCGACGGCCATGCGAAATACGGCATCGTGCCGGCCGGCGGGTCGACCGTGCGGCTGATGGAACGGCTGGGCCCGTCGCGCGCCCGCGAACTGCTCTATACCGCCAGGCCGGTGACTGCCGAAACGCTCGAAGCCTGGGGGCTGGTCAATGCCGTGGTGCCCGCCGCCGAACTGATGGACAGGGCGCGGGCCCTGGCCCGGGAAATCTGCGGTGCCAGCCCCGAGGTGGTCAGGCACATCAAGGCCCTGACGACCAGCGATGCCGGCCGCGACGATCGCCTGCGGGCCGAACTGGACCGTTTCGCCGACCACGTGCACGGCGCCGACCTTGCCGAGGGCCTGGCCGCCTTCCGCGAGAAACGCCGGCCGGGTTTCAGCCGCGGTTGACGTTGCCCGAACGAGACGGGCCGCTGCTGGCGATCCGGTGCCTGGGGGTGGGCCGACAGCCCCAATAGACCGCTGTCCCGTCGCGGATCCTGTGGCATAAGGTGCCGCAAATTCCTTAGACGAGACCCACGCCCACCATGATTCGTTTCGATAGCATCAGCAAGCAGAACGGCAACCGTCTTCTGTTCCTCGACGCCTCGGCCGTCCTGAACCGGGGCGAGAAGATCGGCCTGGTCGGCCCCAACGGGGCGGGCAAGACCACGCTGTTCCGGATGATCACCGGCGAGGAAGCGCCGGACCTGGGCCAGGTGTCGGTCGAGAAGCAGGTCACCATCGGTTATTTCAACCAGGATGTCGGCGAGATGTCGGGCCGCAGCGCGGTGGCCGAGGTGATGGACGGGGCCGGTCCGGTCAGCGTCGTCGCCGCCGAACTGGCCAGCCTCGAGGCCGCGATGGCCGATTACGAGCGCGAGGACATGGACGAGGTCATCGCCCGTTATGGCGAGGTGCAGGCGCGCTTCGACGAACTGGGCGGCTATCAGCTGGAGGGCCGCGCGCGCGAGGTGCTGGCGGGGCTCAGCTTCAGCCAGGAAATGATGGACGGCGATGTCGGCAAGCTGTCCGGCGGCTGGAAGATGCGCGTCGCGCTGGGCCGCATCCTGCTGATGCAGCCCGATGCCATGCTGCTCGACGAACCGTCCAACCATCTCGACATCGAAAGCCTGATCTGGCTGGAAGATTTCCTGAAGGGCTACGAGGGCGCCCTGCTGATGACCTCGCACGATCGCGAGTTCATGAACCGGATCGTCAACAAGATCATCGAGATCGACGGCGGGTCGCTGAACAGCTATTCCGGCGACTACGAATTCTACGAACAGCAGCGGGCGCTGAACGAAAAGCAGCAGCAGGCGCAGTTCGAGCGCCAGCAGGCGATGCTGGCCAAGGAACTGAAGTTCATCGAGCGGTTCAAGGCCCGCGCCTCGCACGCCAGCCAGGTCCAGAGCCGGGTCAAGAAGCTGGACAAGATCGAGCGGGTCGAACCGCCCAAGCGTCGCCAGATGGTGACGTTCGACTTCCCCCCGGCGCCGCGCTCGGGCGACGACGTCGCGGTCTTGAAGAACGTGCACAAGGCCTATGGCGCCCGCGTCATCTATGACGGGTTCGACCTGACCATCCGCCGCAAGGAACGCTGGTGCGTGATGGGCGTCAACGGCGCCGGCAAGTCGACCCTGCTGAAACTGGTCGCCGGTACCAGCGAGCCCGACACCGGCAGCGTCGCCATCGGCGGCAGCGTCAGGATGGGCTATTTCTCGCAGCACGCGATGGAAGTGCTGGATGGCGAGAAGACGGTGTTCGAATCGCTCGAGACCGCTTTCCCCCAGGCCAACCAGGGGTCGCTGCGCGCCCTGGCCGGCTGCTTCGGGTTTTCCGGCGACGATGTGGAAAAATACTGCCGCGTGCTGTCGGGCGGCGAAAAGGCCCGGCTGGTCATGGCGATGATGCTGTACAACCCGCCCAATTTCCTGGTGCTGGACGAGCCGACCAACCATCTCGACCTCGACACCAAGGAAATGCTGATCAAGGCCCTGGACGCCTATGAAGGCACGATGCTGTTCGTGTCCCATGATCGCCACTTCCTGGCGACCCTGTCCAACCGCGTGCTCGAACTGACGCCGGACGGCGTGCATCAGTACGGCGGGGGTTATACCGAATACGTCGAACGCACCGGGCAGGAGGCGCCCGGCCTGCACAGGTGAGGCGGACGCCGCCGCGCCGGGATCATTCCCGGCACGGCGGCATGGCGTGACGCGCGCCTCAGGCCCAGAAGTCGCGGATCTTGGGCGCCTCGACCTTGGCGCGTTCGTATCCGGCGCGCAGGGCCGGCTCGATCTGCTTGGGGTCGAGCAGGCTGATGCCGGGCGGGGTGCCGGCGATGATCAGCATCGCCTTGGTCCCGACGGCCTCCAGCGCCGCGATTTCCTTGTGGATATTGTGCGGAATGCCGCTGAGCAGGCTGCCCTCGTACCCATTGGTCAGGGTGACGACGATCGCGCGCTTGGAGCCGGCGACCAGGTCGGTATGGGCCCAGGTGCTGGCAATGCCGCCGTCCATGCAGAAGCGCTGGCCCAGCTGCGTCGGCCCGATCAGCCCCGGCAGCGACGAACTTGCCGCGGCGCCGTGGGCCAGGGGGATGCCGTTCCTGCGCGCGACGTCCTGGTGCACCACCAGCCGCTCGCCGGTGTAGCAATCGTTGGCGGTGGTGAACATCTTCCTGACCGGCCAGTCGGTGCGGGAATCGCCGGTCAGCAGCCAGGCCAGGCGATCGACGCCGTTGCCGTTCAGCCTGTTGTCGGCGGCCAGGGCGGCATGGCCGATGGCCCGGATCGACGCCGGACTGCCGTCCTTGACGGCGAAATTGATTTCCTGGGCGCGCTTCTGGCTGGCGTTCGGCGTCGTGACCGGCGCCAGCTTGGCGAACAGGCCGGGGAAATGGCCGAAGAAATCGAACTCGGCCCGCAATTGCCGGAAGCGCCCCGACAGCAGCGACGATCCCAGGTAGGAACCGGCCGAGGTGCCGACGATCATCTCGGCCATCGTCGGATCGACATGCTGTTCGAGCAGGCCGTGGAAGAAGCCGCAATACCACGCGACGTAGTATTCGCCGCCGCCACCTAGGACCATCGTCCGATCAAGGCCGGCGGCCAGATCGGACGCCACCGGCTTGTCCGGCACCGGCCGGGCCAGGCCGTCGCCGTCGAACAGCTTGTCGGAAATGGCCGCGGCGATCTGCGCCGGATCGGCCGGGGATGCGGTCGTGTCGGCGGCCCGTGCCTGGCTTGCCAGGGGCAGGGCGGCCGCGGCCGATATGCCGGCGGCGGACTGGATGAGGTGCCTGCGAGAAAGCATGATGTTCCCGTGATCTGCGACAGATGACGGGGCGAATATAACCACAGGGCGTGAACCGGGCGCCAACGCAAAAGGTCGGCGGCATCACCGGCCGGCAAAGCTGGCCGTGCGGCGCTGCTGGAAACTGGCAAGGCCTTCGGCCGCATCGTCGGTGGCCATCAACCGCTGCTGGATGGCATCGAACGCCTGGGCCGCCGCCAGCGGGCCATGCAGCGCCGCGGCGTGGCCGCTGGCGATCGTCGCCTCGACGGCAAGCGGCGCCTGCGCGGCGATCCTGCCGGCCAGGGCCAGTGCCGTTTGCCGCTGCTGCCCGGCGGGCACCACCTGCTGCACGAAACCCATGCTGGCGGCCGTGGCGGCGTCGAATTCGTCCCCGGTCAGCAGCCATCGCATCGCCGCGCCCCAGCCGGCACGCTCGGCGAAGCGGATCGTCGCGCCGCCGGCGGCCATCAGGCCGCGCCGGACCTCGAGCTGGGCGAAACGACAGTCTTCGGCGGCGACGACGATGTCGGCGGCCAGCATCAGCTCGATCCCGATGGTCAGGCAGATGCCCTGCACGGCAGCGACCAGCGGCTTGCGCCGCCAGGGCGGGCGCAGGGCCAGCGGATCGACCAGGTGATGCGGCGTCAACGGCTGGCCGCCGGCGAACACCGGCGCCATGCGGGGCAGGTCGAGGCCCCCGGTAAAATGGTCGCCGGCCGCGGTCAGCACGGCGCAACGCGCCGCCGGGTCCGCGTCGACCTCGGTATAGGCGGCCGCCAGTGCATGCAGCATCGATGGCGTGAAGCCGTTGCGTTTTTCCGGCCGGTCGATGGTGATCTCGACCACCGCGCCATGGCGCGTCACCCTGATGGCCCCGTCGGTCATGCCGCGTCTCCCCGCATCGCCTCGACCAGTCGATGATGGTTGGCGACGATCAGCCGGCGGTCGAGGCGCAGGGCCGGCGTCAGTTCGTCGTCGCCCGGCAGGTAGCGCCGGTCGATCAGGCGGAAGGCACGGATGCCGGCATCCAGCCGGGCAATCTCGTCCCGGATCAAAGCCGCGACCTCGGGCAGGCGCGTCAGCCCGGCAAAGCCGCTGAACGGCAGGGCCCGCCTCTGGGCGAACTGAATCACATTGTCCTCGTCGATCAGGACAAGGCAGCCGCCATCGACCGGCACGGCATCGGCGATATAGGGACTGGCGCACAGCCGCGCCGCGCAATCGGCGGGTTCGGCCGACAATCCGATGACGTCGCGCCCAATCGCGGCGTACCAGTCCGCCAGTTCCGGGGCCAGCGGGCCGGCGACGCTGACCAGGCTGCGGGCATGGGACAGCCCCAGCATACGCCGCAGATTGGCCAGCACCGTGCGGTCGGCCAGCCAATGACCCAGGGCGAGGCCCAATCCCGGCGCCCGCCCGTCGCGCCGCGCCGCGGCCATCGCGCGCCCGGCCGCCAGCGCCAGCCGGCAGGCCAGGCGGCCGGCACCGGTCGCCTCGTTCAGGCGCAGCACGACCCCTGCATGGATCTTTTCCCAGATCCGCGGCACGGCCTGCAGCACGCTGGGCTGCACCTCGCGCAGGTCGCCGCCGACGGTATCGAGGCTCTCGGCGAAGCTGACCGCGGCACCGGTCCACAGCGGCAGCAGCGCGGTGAAGATCCGTTCGGGCAATTCGCTCAGCGGCAGGAACGACAGCTGTTCGTCATGCCGGTCGCCAGCCACCAGTGCCGCGGCCCGCCCGGCCCGATCCAGCAGGTCGCGGTGGCTATGGCGGACGCCGTCGACGATGATCGCGGCATCATCGGCGTCGCCACCCGCCAGCGCCGCGTCCCAGCCCCCGCCATCGGCGGCCAGCAGGTCGGCCAGGGGGATCGCGCCATCGGCCGACCCCTCGACCAGCACGATGTGCCGCAGGCCCGGGCAAGGTTCGCTCAGGACCTTGTCGAGCTGCTCGTCATTCTCGACGATCACCGCGACGGCACCCGCCGTCCGCAGGGCATCGCCGACGCGGGCGGCGGACAATGCGGGATAAAGGCCCAGCGAGATCGCGCCGATCGCCTGGGCGCCCAGGTCGCAGGCCAACCAGTCCGGCCCGTTCTCGGCCAACAGCGCCACGACCTCGCCGCGCCGCACGCCCAGCGCGGCCAGGCCGCTTCCGGCGGCACGCACGCGGGCGGCGTGCTGGGCCCAGGTGATCGTCTGCCAGGCGCCCAGCTGCTTGCGGCGCAATGCCGGGCGGCCGGCCCATTCGATCGCGCGACGCTGGAACAGGCGGGGGATGGTGTCGTCCTTCATCGCCAGGTCTTCCGCTTTTTCCAGCGCCGCTTGCCGCGGACGCCTTCTTCCTTCATGCCGAGGTAGAATTCCTTGATGTCTTCCTTTTCCATCAGCCGTTCGGTGGTGTCTTCCATCACGATGCGGCCGACTTCGAGGACGTAGCCGAAATGCGCGGTTTCCAGCGCCACCTTGGCGTTCTGCTCGACCAACAGGATGGTGGCCTTCTGCTCGCGGTTCAGCCGCACGATGATCTCGAAGATATCCTTGATCAGCTTGGGGCTGAGGCCGAGCGAGGGCTCGTCCATCAGGATCACCTTGGGCCGCGCCATCAGCGCGCGGCCGATCGCCAGCATCTGCTGCTCGCCGCCCGACATCGAGCCGGCGGGCTGGGCGTGGCGTTCCTTCAGTCGCGGAAAATATTCGTAGACCAGGTCGATATCCGACGCGATGCCCGCGGCATCCCGCCTGATATAGGCGCCCATCTGCAGGTTTTCGGCGACGCTGAGAAACGGGAACACCTCGCGCCCCTCCGGCACGTGGCTGATGCCCATCCGCGTCACCTTGTCGGGGTCGGTCTTCTGAATCTCGCGCCCCTCGAAGATCACCGATCCCTTGCCGGGGTCCATGACGCCCGAGATCGTCTTCAGGATCGTGGTCTTGCCCGCGCCGTTGGCCCCCAGCACCGTGACGATGGTGCCGGCATGGACATCCAGGCTGACGCCGCGGATCGCCATGATCGGGCCGTAGAACGTCTCGATGTTGCGCAAGGACAGGATCGGCTCAGACATATGCCGTCTCCACCGCGCCGGCCGTCATCCCGGCGAAAGCCGGGATCCAGGGTAAGCGCCGTGCAGTCTGCGCCGCCCCCTGCCCTGGGTTCCGGCTTTCGCCGGAACGACGGATCGTAGTCATATCTGCCATCGCGACCTCAGCCCCCCAGATACGCTTTGACGACTTCGGGGTGGCTCTGCACTTCGCGCGCGGTGCCCTCGGCGAGGACCCGGCCGTAGTTCAGCGCCAGCACCCGGTCGGATACTTCGTTCACCAGGCTCATATCGTGTTCGACCATCAGCACAGTGATGCCGAGTTCGACCTTGATGTCCTGGATCCAGAAGGCCATGTCCTGGGTTTCCTCGGTGTTCAGCCCCGAGG
>Ga0206117_100735_pt1 | contig 25869 bp, 15 predicted proteins | sample 3A5Ametagenome_FD_177997 | JGI IMG/M metagenome (GOLD analysis project Ga0206117, IMG submission 177997) | Enriched microbial communities from leaf-cutter ant dump, University of Wisconsin, Madison, United States - 3A5A | ecosystem: Environmental > Terrestrial > Nest > Insects nest > Nest dump... | reverse complement strand
ACGAGCTGCTGGCACAGGCGGTCGTACTCTTCCTGCGAGCCATCGCACCAGTAGATGCTGTCGGGCTTGCACAGGGCGGCCATGTCGGCCACCCAGGCGAGCAGGCGGGCGTTCTTGACGTAGGCGGGGGCGTGGAGGTTCAGGCCCTGCAGGGTGGGTGCGTTCATCGGGAGCTTCCTAAGTTGAAAAACAGTCTTTTCAAAGGAAGCAGACCCCATGGATCGCGGCAAGGCCTGGCGCTGGTGCGGTGCTGAGCGCTGCCTTTGAAAAAACGGCTTTCGTGCTCAGTCGGCGGGCGGGAGCGCGGTTCAGCCCCACGGGGTGGAGGCTATTTCCACGGATTCCGCGGGTCGGCTGGGATGACGATTTTATGAACCTGCCGCCCGCTTGTCTGTCAGACAGGGGGTAAATCCATGCATAAGTTGCATGGGGTTATGCATGAGTAAAGCCCCCCTGTGCTGAGCAAGGGCGAAAAAAAGCCCCGCAGTGCGGGGCTCCTGGCGATCGGGTTGGCTTGCGGTCAGGCCATGTACACGGCGATGAAGGCCAGCAGGAAGATCATGATGCCGCCGACCACGGGCAGCACCACGGGAATCAGCGGGACCACGTTCTCCACGGGGTCGTGCGATGGCGTTGCGGGGGCGTGCGAGGTGTTGTGGTCGGACATGGTGGGGCTCCAGATGCTGAAAACTTGCGCAATTCTAGCCGCGACGGCGCGCGGGGCGGCAATGTCAGATCAGATCGGCCTGCATGCCCGCCGCGCGCAGCCGGCCCAGGACTTCCTCCACGTGCGCCCGGCCGCGCGTCTGCAGCACCAGCTCGATCTCCACGTTCTGCGCCGCCAGCATGGTGAAGGCGCGCTGGTGGTGCACCTCCTCGATGTTGGCGCCGGCGTCGGCCACGGTGGCCGTGATGCGCGCGAGCACGCCCGGCACGTCGCGTGCGCCGACCTTGATGCGCGCCAGCCGTCCCGAGCGCACCATGCCGCGCTCGATGATCGCGGCCAGCAGCAGCGGGTCGATGTTGCCGCCGCTCAGCACCAGGCCCACGCGCCGGCCCTGGAAGCGCTCGGGGTGGCGCACCAGCGCCGCCAGGCCCGCCGCGCCCGCGCCCTCGACCAGAGTCTTCTCGATTTCGAGCAGCATCAGCACGGCCTGCTCGATGTCGCCCTCGTCCACGAGCAGCAGGTCGTCCACCAGGCGCTCGACGACCTCCTGGGTGATCCTGCCCGGCGTGCCCACCGCGATGCCCTCGGCGATGGTGGAAGTGCCCCCCGGATGCTGCGTGCCCCGCACGGCGTTGACCATCGACGGGAAGCGCGCCGCCTGCACGCCCACCACCTGGATGCCGGGCTTGAGCGCCTTGGCCGCCGTGGCCACGCCCGCGATCAGCCCGCCGCCGCCGATGGCGATCACCAGCGTGTCCAGGTCGGGCTGCTCGCGCAGCATCTCCAGCGCCAGCGTGCCCTGGCCCGCGGCGATGGCCTCGTCGTCATAGGGGTGCACGAAGGTCAGGCCCTGCGCCTCGGCCAGCTGGTAGGCGTGCTGGCGCGCCTCCTCCAGCGTGTCGCCGTGCAGCACCACCTCGGCCCCGAAGCCGCGCGTGCGCTCCACCTTCACGCCGGGCGTGAAGCGCGGCATCACGATCACCGCGCGCACGCCCAGGCGTTGCGCGTGGTAGGCCACGCCCTGCGCATGGTTGCCCGCGCTCATGGCCACCACGCCGCGCGCGCGCTCGTCCGGCGAGAGCTGCGCGAGCCGGTTGCACGCGCCGCGCTCCTTGAACGAGGCGGTGAACTGCAGGTTCTCGAACTTGAGGAACACCTGCGCCCCGACGATCTGCGAGAGCGTCTTGGATTCGACGCAGGGTGTTTCAAGCACCTGTCCCCGCAGGCGGGCGGCGGCGTCCTGGATGGTCTGGAGCGTGAGCATGGCGCCATTGTGCGCCGTCTCGTGGTACTGCGAAATCAATAGCTTTCAGCGCTTGCTGGATAAGCGCTGAAGGCCATTTGGGGCATGAATGAAAGCTGCCACTAAACGGGCAGCGCCCGCGCCAGAATCGCGCCCACGTCCAGCCCGCGCACGTCGATCGCGCCCACCACGCGGCCCGCGCCAGCATCCCCCAGCCGCGTGGCGATGAAGGCATCGGCGACGGCCGCCGGCGCGTGTAGGCGCAGCAGGCAGGCCTGGGCGACGAGCACCATGCGCTGCACCAGCAGGCGGCCCAGGGCTTCTAGCTCGCCGGGCGGGCTGGCGAACAGCGTCTGCAACTCGCGCAGCGCGGCGGCGATGCGCGGCTCGCCCTGGGCGGCGGGGGCCAGCTCGGCCAGCAGGGCCTGCACGGCCTCGGGTTCGCGGGCGAAGGCGCGCAGCACGTCCAGGCACATGACGTTGCCCGAGCCTTCCCAGATGGAGTTGACCGGCGCCTCGCGGAACAGGCGGCCGACCACGCTGGTGTCCACGTAGCCGTTGCCGCCGAAGACTTCCATGGTTTCGCCGGTCAGCTCCACGCCGCGTTTGCACACCCAGAACTTGGCGGCGGGCGTCATCACGCGTTTCCAGGCGCGCTCTGCCGGGCTGTCGCCGTGGTCCAGGTCGTGTTCGAAAGCCTGGGCGAGGCGCATGGCGAGCACGGTGGCGGCTTCGCTTTCCAGTGCCAGGTCGGCCAGCACGGCGCGCATCAGGGGCTGGTCATGCAGGCGCTTGCCGAAGGCCTCGCGCTGGCGGGTGTAGGCCATCGCCTGCATCACCGCCTGCCGCAGGATGGCGGCGCTGCCCAGCACGCAGTTCAGGCGCGTGTAGGTGGCCATTTCGATGATGGTGGGGATGCCGCGCCCTTCCTCGCCCATGAGGAGGCCCCAGGCGTCGTGGAACTCGACCTCGCTGCTGGAGTTGCTGCGGTTGCCCACTTTCTCTTTCAGGCGCTGCACGTTGACGGCGTTCTTGCTACCGTCGGGCCGCCAGCGGGGGACGAAGAAGCAGGCGAACGGGCCGCCCTCACCGGTGCGTGCGACGACGAGGTGTGCGTCGCACATCGGCGCGGAGAAGAACCACTTGTGCCCGCGCAGCAGGTATTCGCCGCCGCGCCCGCCCGCGCCGATGGGGGTGGCCACCGTGGTGTTGGCGCGCACGTCCGATCCGCCCTGCTTTTCGGTCATGCCCATGCCGAGCCAGATCGACTTCTTGCCCGCCAGCGGCACGTCGCGCGCGTCGTATTCGCTGCTGTAGAGCTGGTCTTGCAACTGTGCCCACAGGCCAGGCTCCCGTTGCAGCACGGGGATGCTGGCCGTGGTCATGGTGGCGGGGCAGAGCGTGCCTTGCTCCACCTGCCCGTGCAGGTAAAAACCCGCCGCCCACGCGGCCCAGCGGCCGGGGCGCGTTTCGGTGAACGGTTGGGCGATGAGGCCCTGGCCGCGATAGAGTTGCATGAGCGCGTGCCAGCTCGGGTGGAACTCCACCGCGTCGATGCGCCGCCCGCGCGCGTCGAAACTGTGCAGCGCGGGCGTGTGGCGGTTGGCCTCTTCGGCCAGGCGCCAGGTGTCGGCGGCGCCCAGGCGGCCCGCGTAGTCGCTGAGGGCGGGAACGGCCCAGCCGGCCTGGGCGCGTTGCAGGGCCTCGGCCAGCGCGGGGTCGGCGTCGAGCAGGTTCACGTCGGTCGGTTCGTCGACCTGGTTGAAGATGGCGTGCGTCATGGTGTGTGTCTCCTGAAGGGAAAGTCTAGGAAAAATGGCCTCGCAAGGTGTTCGGATTCCCGCCCCGCCTGAAACGCGCCCCGCGCTGCGCCGCCGCCCGCGCCAGCCGCGCGCGCAGGCCAGCGCCCAGGCGCTGCAGGACGCCTTTGTTCGGGTTCTGCGCGAGCGCGGGTGGGAGAAAACCACCATCCGCGAGGTGGCTGCGGTGGCGGGCGTGGGCGTGGGCACGTTCTACGAATACTTCGGCAACATGCGCGCGCTGGCGGCGGTGTGCATCCATGCGCGTGTGAAGGCGCTGGCCGAGGCGGGGCATGCCGCCATCGAGAGCACGCGCGGCCAGCCGCTGGTGCAGGTGGTGGATGCGCTGCTGGACAGCCAGTTGGACGGCACCTTGCAGGACGCGGCGGACTGGGCCGCGCTGTTTCTCGTCGAGCGGCAGGTGTCGGGCGTGCAGGCGTTTCGCAAGCATTACGAGGCGCACGTGGCGATGTGGCAGGCGGCGCTGGAAGCCGCCGCCGAAACGCCCACCGACGCGCCCGGCGCGGCGCGCATGCTGCATGCGATGTGCTACGGCTGGGTCTCGCAGTCGCTGCTGGCGCTGGGGCCGCAGGTGGATGCGCGGGCGCTGGGCGCGCAGCTGCGGCAGGCGGTACAGGCGTATGTTGCGGTTTTGTGACCCTAAACACCCTGCGTGGTTTGAAACGATCCAGGCATAAAACAGCAGTTAGCGGAGAGATACACAACGTAACGAATTTTTGCTGAACGAATATTGCTGTTACTTACTTAGAATCTGCCCGCAAAAAAGGGGGGAGAATCATCATGGGGTACCAGCCTCGGGCGGAGCATTTGTCGTTCTGCCACGGAAAAGCTACGGCTCTTTCATACCTTGCCGTGGCCTTGTCGGCTATTTCGCCACCGTCGCATGCCTTGGATGTCGTTGCGCATGGAGGAGCGGTTGCCACACAGGTGTCCGTTCAGCCAAGCGGCCGCGTTGAGGTGGTTCCGGCCGTCGCCAGGGACGGGGTGTCGTACAACGGCTTCGACCGTTTCAACGTCGGCTCCGCGGGCCTTGCATTTCGTAATGACGATGTAAAGGCCCGGACCATCGTCGCAGAAGTGCTCTCGGCCTCCCCGTCGCGCATCGAAGGGCCTATGGAAGTTACTGGGCCCAGGGCAAACCTGATCCTGGCCAATCAGAACGGCATCCGGGTCAATGGAGGCAGCTTCTTCAATTTCGGCAGCGTTGCGCTTACCACGGGAGCTGTGACGCTGCGGGACCAGGCGCAGGCCTCGGGCTATGTGCGGCGGTACATCGATGTGCATACCACGCAAGGCGAGATTTTGGTGGGCCCAGGGGGTGTCTCGGGCAACCTGATTCGTCTCGAAATGATCGCCAAGGCGATCGGTATCCAGGGTGAAGTAGCCAATACATATTCCTCGTCTTCCGGCACCGTACGGGTGGTGGCCGGGGAGTCCCTTGCGCAGTTCGACACGGCGGCTTCGCCGGTGGACAACCTCACACCCTGGGTCCACTACGCTGCCGGCAAGGCGACTACCAACGCCATTGCGCTTGACTTGAGTGCGGATTCCAAAGTCACCTCGGGGCGCATCGAAATCCTCGTGACGGATCGGGGCGCCGGCGTGCGCAATGCTGGCCAAATGGTTGCTGCTGCCGGCGACTTCCAGTTGTCCAGCACGGGCTTGCTCGAACAGACAGGGGGGCGCATCCAGTCCTTGGGCCAGACGCACCTCCAGACCGCGGACCTCCTCCAGTCGAACGTCGGCGAACGCACCAGCCTCGTCTCTGCGGGGACCAACGTCATCGCAGAGACCACGGGTTCCATCCGCAATGTGGGCGGGGAAATCTCGGGCCAGGTCCGCCAGGGCGACGATTTGCCCTATGCCGTTCAGCTCAAGGCCGGCGGCGTCATCGAGAACAGAACGCCGTTGGGAGCCGCGCAGCCCGCGTTGATATTCGGGCGTGGCGATTCGGTGGGCTTGGTCGCCGAGCTAGGTATCGAGTCCATCAATGGGCGCGTTGTCAGCAACGGTGGCCTCGCCATCAAAACCCCGCAAACCGTGCGCCATGAAAGTCTGTATACGCCCGGCCCGGGCCGCCACGACTGGAAGGCCCGCAGTCTGCTCAAGCGCAAACGTGGCTACGAGGTGGACATGGGCTCGCTGGACGACCCACAAAACCAAGCCTATTGGGTGGCGCAGGGCGACATCGATGTCAGCGCGGATGATTTCCTGAACTTGGGCGGCTACGTTTTTTCCAACGCAGGTGACGTGCGCATTGCCGTGCAGCGGGACATGGTCACGCGCGCCCGTAGCGTGGGACAGTTCGAGTACCGCCAAAGCTGCTTGCTCTTCATTTGCAAGCGCACCGCTTCTTCTACTGAAACCCTGATGGGCGGGCAGATCATGGCCGCTGGCACCCTTCAGGTCAGCGCAGGCCAGCAGATCCTTAATGACGCGGGCCAGGTATACGGAGGGCTGGCCATGCAGCTCGAAGCCGGGCAGATCATCGCGCGCAGTCGTCCCGTGCACACCGTCATCCTGCGGGACAAGGGCCTCAAGGCACTGCTGGGGGATACCTGGGCCCAGGTCTATGCCACCGATCAGGGCGGCAGCTTCACCGTGCAGCAGGGGCGCCTGATCCTCCAGGGCGCAGCCCGCCAGGAAGGTGGCCTGTTCCAGGCAGGCGACGGTATCGAGGGTCCCATCGAAATTATTCGTTCCCCGCAGCGCGATCCGGTCCGGCTGGAGAACCACCTCGGCATCTTCTGGTGGTAGGCCATGGCGAAAGAAATGCAAAAGACACTGCGGGTGGCGCTGTGGGCGATGGTCCTCGTCCCTGGCATGGCCGGCGCGCAGCCCGCGCAGCAACGCGACCCCAACGAGCAAATCATGCGGGAGCAGACGGAAAAGCTGCGGGACGAATTGCTGCGACAGGCGCCCGCGGACATCCAATTCGAACAACCCGCCTTGGCGGGGCAAGACGTCCAGGGGTTTCCGGCAGACCTTCCGGTATCGGGCCCCGTGTTTCCCATCCACACCATGCGCCAGGAAGGCGATCAGCTGCTGAGCGAGCAGGACTTCCGCCGGGTGGCCGCCCCCTTCTTGGGTCAATCGCTGGGAGCAGCCCACATCAACGTGCTGCTGGAGCGTGTCAGCCGAGCCCTGGTCGCGGCGGGATACACCACTTCGCGCGCCTACGTGGGCAACCAGAGCCTGAGCGAAGGAACCCTGGTGATCACGGTGGTCGCGGGTCGGATCGAGCAACTCATCTATGACGGCAAGGCCCTCGACCCTGGCTTACACGACCAGCTTGGCGTACGCCTGGCCATGCCCATGCGCCAGGGCGACGTCCTGCGCCTGCGCGATATCGAGCAAGCCGTCGATCAGCTCAACCGGTTGCGCCGCAACAACGTCCAGGTGCAGATACGCCCCGGCACGCAAACCGGCGGCTCCATCGTCGAATTCCTGAACCGGCCTCAGGATGGCGCACGCTACAGCGCCACGCTCGACAACCAGGGCTCCGCTGCCACAGGCAAGCTGCGCGTGCAGCTTGCCATGGAACGCGGCAACACCCTGGGGCTCATGGACGCGCTGAGCCTGGGCCTGACTACCAGCGCCGACACCAACGCGCTGTACGGCACCCTTGCCGTCCCGCTGGGCTACGGCACTCTGGCAGGCATGGCTTCCATCTCGGAATATCAGAACCTGGTGGGCGACACCGCCCTGGTCTATGGCACGTCGCGCAGCTATTCGCTGTCCTACAACCGCCTGGTAGACCGCGACCAGAACAGCAAGACAGCCTTCGACATCTCCCTCACGCGGCGCACCTCCAGCCGCATGATCAACAATGCTTCGCTCACCCCGCAGGCCCAGGCCGTGCTGCGCCTCGGCTTGAATCGGCTGACCCGCTTCCAGGCAGGGGCGGCCGTGGGCCAATGGACGGTGGATGCCGGCGTTTCGCACGGCCTGGCGGGCTTGGGCTCCGATCGAGACCCGGCAGACCTTCCCCCCGAGGCGGCGCGCTACCAGTTCACCAAACTCGAAGCATCCGCCACGCTGGAGCGTCCCATCACCTCCGCCGTGGTCTGGCGTTCCCGCGCCGTAGGCCAATGGAGCCGCCGGCCGCTCTACTCGTCCGAGCAGATCTTCGCCGGGGGCGTCGGCAGCGTCCGCGGCTTCGCTGAATCCGCCCAGGGCGGCGACCGTGGCGCGTACTGGCGCAACGAATGGGCGCTACAGGGCCTGCCGGCCCTGTTGGGAGGCCATGTCCGCTACGAACCCTACCTGTTCCTCGACGCGGCCCGCGTCACCACCCTCTCCGACCATGCAGGCCATCACCTTGCCAGCACCGGGGCGGGCGTGCGCGCCGCATATGCCAAGGGCTATGCCGAATTGATCTTAGGCAAGCCACTGCGCCAGCCGCCAGGCCTGCCTCCGGGGGGATGGCGCGTCAACTTCAGCGCGGCCTACCAGTTCTGACCGACCAAGACACCACCATGAAAAAGCCAGTCGAAAAGCAGCAGGCCTGCCACCGCACCTTCCATCGCCCGCCCCGTTGGACGCGGCGGGTGGCAGCCATCATGGTTTTGGTCATCGGCTGGGCGCATGCCCAAACACCGCCATTGCCGCCGCCGCCCGCTCCCATGCCCATCGTGGACCCGCGCGCTCCCCTGGCCTTCCAGCCCGGCGTGCAGTCCATGCCAGGGGGCTCGACGCTCATCAACATCACGGCCCCCAATGCGGCGGGACTCTCGCTCAACCATTACCAGCGCTTCGACGTTTCTGCCCCCGGCGTCGTGCTCAACAACAGCCTGGCGGGCGGCAACCCGCTGCTCGGCGGCCAAGCCGGGCCCAACCCCAACCTCGCCGCTGGGCGGCCCGCGGGCACCATCGTCAACGAGGTCACCGTCCCCGGCTCCGCCGGGCAACTGCGGGGCACCGTCGAAGTCTTCGGTAACCCCGCCGCTGTCATCATCGCCAACCCCAACGGCATCACCTGCGACGGCTGTGGTGTCGTCAATACGCCGCGCTTCACTCTGAGCACGGGCAGCGTGCTGCTGCAGGGCGGTACAGGCCGCCCTGCCAGCTTCGATCAGGCCCTGCAGCCAAGTTTTGATGTTACCGGTGGCAGGATCGACATCCTCGGCATGGGCGTCGAAGGCACCGTAGGGCGGCTCGACCTCATCGGCCAGACCCTGCACATCGACGCCCCCCTGCGCGCCCACTACCTCAACCAGGATCTCTCCAGTATCCACCTCGCTGCAGGCACGCGGCCCGTCGCTCAGCAGGCGGATGGCGGCTATGGCGCCGCGCTCCCGCAGGGACCCGCGGCGCCCGAGCGCGGCATCGCCATCGACGCCACCGCTCTGGGCGCCATGACCGCCGGACAAATCCGCGTCATCTCTACCGACGCCGGCATGGGCGTCAATCTGCGCGGTCCCCTGCTGGCTTACCAGCAGGACATCGACATCCAGAGCGCCGGCCACCTCCGCACAGGCGGTCTCGCTGCCGAGCGCGATATCCGGCTCGACAGCAGCGGCAACCTCACCGTGGGTGGCGACATTTCCGCACGCGGCGGCATACAGGTCCGGGGCGCGCAAGGTGTCGGGGTGCACGGCGCGGTGCAGGCGCAGGGGGATGTCCAACTGCTCAGCAGTCATGGCGGCATCTCCGTGCCAGGCGACCTCACCGTCGGCGGCGATCTGCGCATGCAGAGCGTGGGCCAGGTCAGCCTCGGAAGCGGCCGGAGCACCCAACGTGTTGCAGGCAGCATGACCGTCGGTGGCGAAACCATCCAGCAATACGGGCACCTTGCCACCGGTGGCAGCCTGCATATGGACGGCGGGCGTGGCGTGGCCCTGGCGGGCAACGTCGAAGTAGGCCGCGATATGGACATCCAGGCGAGCGAAAACGTCCTGCTGGCCGGACAGTTGCGCGTCAACGGCAACGCCAGCGTCACTGCCGCAGCCATCGCCGTCTATGGCGAAAGCACTGTCGGCGGCGACTTCCTCTTGCGAGGCCGCGAGTCCATCGACGTGATCGGCAGGACCACCGTGGGCCAGACCTTCGGCCTGAGCGGGGAAAAAGTGGCCGTGCGTGGCGACATCGATGCGGGCACCACCGACATCACTGCAGGCGAACTGCTGCTGGGCCAACCCGGCGGCGGCCTGCGTGTCGGCGGCAACCTGGGCCTCTCCGTGCGCGGCCCGCTCACCATCCAGGGCGGCGTCAGCGTCGGCGGCAGTGCCAGCCTGGCAAGTGGCGGCGACGTGCGCGTTGACGGCACCATCTCCGCAGGCTACGACCTGAACCTCTCCGCTGCTGGCGACCTTGCACTCCACGGGGCGCTCCAGTCCGGCGGCAGCATGGCTCTGAGCGCGGGGGGCAACCTCGATGCCGGCGCCGACATCGACGCAGGCGGCCACCTTGGAGCCAGCGCAGGCGGCGATATCAGCGTTGCCGGGCAGATACGCACCGCAGGCGCCCAGCGCTGGCGGGCAGGCGGCGACTTCAACGCCCAGCAAGGCATCGAGGCCGGCGGCCTCGACATCGCTGCGCAAGACGTGCGCATCGCCAGCGACATCCTGCTCGGTGGCCCCGCGCGGATCGAATCCCAGCGCAACATCCAACTCGGTGGCGAACTACAGGCCGCCGGCAGCGTCGAACTCACCGCTACAGCCGGAAGGCTCGACGCAGGGACCATCCTCACCAACGAAGACCTGCTCATCCGTACCCGGGACGGCTTGCGCCTGCAGCAGATCCAGGCCCTGCGGGACATCGACCTGCAGTCCCTGCAGGGCGGCATCGACGTGCAGACCCTGCTCGCGGGCCGCGACGCCAGTGCCCAGGCTGCCGCGCAGATCCTCATCGACGGCCCGCTGCACGCAGGCCGCAACCTGCTGCTGCAGGCCCAGGGCGGCGATGCCACCGTCCAGTCCAGCGCATATGCGGGCGGCAACGCCAGCATCCAGGGCCATGCGGTCACCCTGGCCCAAGGCCTGCAGGCAGGCGGCACCTTGCAGGTTCAGGCCACCCAAGGCGGCGTGGACAGCCAGGGCGCCCTCATCGCCAACGGCAGCCTCGCCGTCCAATCAGCGGGCACCATCGGCGTGCAAGGCACCATCGCATCTGGCGGCGCCATCGAAATCGACAGCATCTCCAGTACCACAGTCCAGGGCGACATCGCCGCCCAGGGCGGCATCCGCATCGACAGCGGCGGCGCCCTGCAGGCCCAAAGCCTGGCCGCGGGCGGCCGCATCGACGCCTCCACGGGCCAGGGCATCGCCATCGCAGGCGAAGTGCAGGCCCCGGACGGCATCGACCTGCAGGCCGCCGCGGGCGCCATCACCCTCGGCGCCAGCCTGACCACCCAGGGCGACATGCGCCTGGCTGCCAGGGACGCCATCAGCATCGCGGGCGACGCGCAATTCGCGAACGGCCAGGTCGCCAGCGACCAGGCCGGCATCCAGATCGGCGCCAACGTGCAGGCCAACGGCGGCCTGGACCTGCAAGGCCAGGGCGACATCGCCATCGGGGGCGACACCCTCGTGCAAGGCAGCCTCGGCGCCCAAAGCGGCACAGGCAGCATCACCTTCGGCGGCGACCTCGGCGTCGCGGGCGACCTGCTCGCCCACGCCGCGCAAGACCTCCGGTTCCAGGGCGACAGCACCCTGCTGGGCCACACCAGCCTGCGCGCCGACGCCGGCACCCTGCGCAACCAGGGCCAAATGACCCTGGCCCAGGCCCTGGACATCGACATCACCGGCAGCGTCGCCAACGAAGGCCTCATCCAGTCGCAGAACAGCATCTCCATCCGCGCGCGCGACATCCACAGCAACACCGCCAGCGGCGGCGGCATCGCCACACCGGGCCAGCTCACGCTGCACGCCAGCGGCAACGCGCGCCTGGGCGCGCAAGGCGCCCTCAGCGCGGGCGAAGGCATGACCCTGCACGCCGCGGGCGGCCTCGTCAGCCAGGGCACGCTCCAGGCCGGGCAGGCCCTGTCGTACAGCGGCGGCGCGCTTACCAGCGCCGGCCAGATCGCCGCGCAGGACATCACCATCGGCGCCAGCCTGGACAACAGCGGCAACATCTACGCCCAGGGCGGCGTGCAAGTCAGCGGCGGCGCCAGCAACAGCGGCGACATCGGCGGCACCGACATCGCCATCGGCGGCGGCCTGACCAACAGCGGCAGCGTCAGCGCCACGGCCAGCCTCGCCGTCGGCGGCGGCGCCATCGCCAACGACGGGCTCATCGCGGGCGGCAGCGTGGAGCTGAACGGCACCGGCATCACCAACGGCGGCCAGATCCAGTCGGGCGGCGCGCTCACCATCAGCGGCACCAGCTTCGACAACCGGCTGACCGAAACCCGCCAATGCACCGCCAGCGGCGGCTGCGCACCCAACGCGCCGCCTTCGAGCTGGCAATACACCCAGAACCCCGGCACCGTCCACGCGGGCGGCCCGCTCACCATCGCCACCGGCACCTTCAACAACCAGGGCGTCATCAGCGCCGGGGGCAACGCCAGCATCCAGGCCAGCGGCGCCCTGACCAACACCCGCAGCGCGGGCGACCCCTACACCAGCGCCGCGGCGGCCGGCGGCGGCGCCAGCACCGGCATCATTCGCGCGGGCGGCAGCCTCAGCCTCGGCGGTGGCAGCGTCAGCAACGCGGGCGGCCAGATCCAGGCGGGCGGCAGCATCGCCATCTCCACCCCCGGCGCCTTCACCAACAGCGCCCCGGCAGACGGCGTCACGGGCCAGATCGCGGCGGGCGGCGGCGTCACCGTCAGCGCCGCCAGCATCGCCAACCAGGGCCTGCTGCTCGCGGGCGGCGGCAACCTGCAGCTCAACGCCGCAAACGGCGCCGTCACCAACGCCCAAGGCGCCCACCTGCTGGGCAGCAATATCAGCATCCAGGGCGGCAGCTTCAGCAACGCGGGCACCGTGTACGGCCCCGGCGGCGCACCCGGCACCATCAGCATCCAGACCAGCGGCGGCTTCAGCAACAGCGCGGAAGGCACCCTCGTAGCGGGCAGCCAACTGGACATCCAGTCCGGCGGCTACGCCAACGCCGGCGGCACCGTGGGCAGCCTGGGCGACGTCGTCTATACCAGCGCCGGCAGCTACTCCCCCACCAGCAACCCCCTGCTGGCGCTGGGCCACCTGCAACTGAACGTCGCGGGCATCGGCGTGGGCCCCAGCGAAGGCTGGTACTACGGCGGCTCCAGCATCGCCTGGACGGGCACCCTTACCAACGCGGGAAGCGTCGCCATCGCGGGCAGCGCCAGCGGCAACATCCACAACGTGGCCACGGGCGGCACGTTCAACGGCGGCCTGCCCAACGTGGCCGACGGCACCTACCAGGTGCTGGAGGGTGCCCCCTACGCCCCCGAACTGACCGACCTGCGCCTGGTGGGCTACAGCGACGTGGCCCAGCGCGCCCAGCTCTACATCGGCGGCGGCTACACCGGCAGCCTCATCAACGAAGCCTCCGACGCCGCCGTGGGCGGCGGCACCATCGAGCAGCGCCCCATCGACCAGAACCTCGTCTGGGCCGGCGAAAACGAGGACGGAGAAACCGTTTACCTGACCACCGCCAGCCGCACCCTGCCGCGCCTGGTCACCGGCAGCGGCGGCAGCACCATCACCCTGGTCGGGCCCGACACCGGCACCATCGTGGGCGACGCCCTCACCATCAACGGCGGCAACATCACCATCCAGCCCGGCATCGACCCCGCCACCGGCCTGCCCCTGATGCAGGACGCGCGCGACCGCCAGGTAACCACTACCGCCGTGCAGACCAAGCCCTGGGCCCTGGACGTGCTCGGCACCCCCGACGCCCAGGCAGGCGGCCCCGGCGCCAGCGGCGCGGGCGCCATCGGCGGCGCGGGGGCGGACCCTGGCAGCGTGGCCAACCTGCCCGGCAGCCCCTACGGCACCAAGCCCCTGGCGCTGCCCGGCGTGGACACCGGCACCCCGCAAGGCGGCGTGGCGGCGCTGCTGGGCGGCGGTCTGCCCATCCAGTGGCCCCAATGGGACCAGATGCGCATCGTGCCCGGCGGCATCAGCGCCAACGACCTGCAGCTCAACCTGAGCGGCCAGCTCACCAACCGGGGCGAACTGGACGTCACCAACAACCTCATCATCAACGCCGCGCAAGGCATAGACAACTTCGGCGCCAGCATCCGCGCGGGCGGCTACACCAGCCTCTCGGGCGCCAGCCTGAACAACGACGGCGGCAGCATCCAGGCGGGCAGCCTGCTGGCCGCCATCGACGGCGACATCAGCAACAACCGGGGCACCATCACCACCCAGGGCGGGGCCTACCTGCAGGCGGGCGGCAACATCGCCGCCAGCGAAGGAAGGTTCGAAAGCATCGAAGGCCAGATCGTGCTGGACGCGGGCGGCGACATCGCCCTGGAGGCCAGCACCGTCAAGGGCAAGCAAGGCGCGGGTCTGTACGCCGGGGGCGACATCACGCTCACCGCGCTGGCAAAGCACGAAACCAGCGACACCACCAAGGACACCACGCTCACCTACACCACCGCCGGAGGCGACGCGGGCACCAACGCGCAGGAGATCACCTTCAAGACCGGCGAGGTCCGCACCCACAGCGACACCACCACGCACACCGGCACCACCATCGACGGCGGCGAAGGCAGCGTGACCGTGCGCGCCCAGGGCGACGTGGCGGCCATCGGCAGCGAAATCAAGGCTGGGCAGGACGTGCTGATCCAGGGCGCCAGCGTGCGCATCGAGTCCAGCATCGACAAGGCCAGCAGCCACACGGAAGAACACCGCAAGGGCTACGACCACGCGCTGTTCGAGCACACCGAAACCCTGGTGGGCGGGGAAGTGACGGCGGGGCGCAACCTGAGCATCATCGCCAACGGCAAGGCCGATGCGGACAAGGGCGACATCACGCTGAAAGGCGCCACCGTCAGCGCAGGCGGCCAGGCCAGCCTGATCGCCAGCCGGGACGTGCTGCTGCAAGACCAGCAGACCGAGCACAGTCGGTTCGAAGAGACCTACAGCAAGAGCAGCGGGCTGCTGAGCAAGAAGAGCACCCACACCGTAGAGACGGGCCAGGCCAGCGTGAGCGAAGGCAGCATCGTCACGGGCGAGAGCGTGTACGTGCAGGCAGGGCGGGACGTGGGCCTGACGGGCTCGCACATCGTGGCCACCGAAGGCAGCCTGGGAATCGTGGCCGGGCGGGACGTGAACATCCTGGCAGGCAAGGACACGGCCAGCGCCACCAGCCACAGCGAAACCAAAAAAAGCGGCCTGTTCGGCGGCGGCGGCCTGCTGCGCATCGGCAAGCAGCAAACCACCACCGATCACAGCAACGAAAGCGAACGCGCGGCGGCATCAAGCATTCAGGCCCAGGGCGGCAACGTGGCCATCGTGGCGGGCGGTAACTACAGCCAGGTGGGCTCGGCCGTGCTGGCGGCGGGGGACATCGACATCGCGGCCAAGGGCGTGAGCATCACGGAAGCGCGGGAGATAGAGCGCGACAAGTTCGAGATGCGGGCCAAGCAAAGCGGGTTGACGATAGGCATCAGCAGCCCCCTCCTGGAAGCGGCACAAACCGCCACCAGCCTGGGCAACGCCATCGGCAAGACCAGCGACGCCCGCACCCAGGCCCTGGGAGCCGCGGCGGCAGGGCTGTACGCGTACAACAACGCCGACAAGATCGCAGGGGCAGCCAACGCCCTGGCCAGCGGCAACCCCTTGGGCGCGGCCAGCCTGAACATCACCCTGGGCAAAAGCGAAAGCCAAAGCACCAGCGCCTACCAGGTGGACAGCGCGGCGGGCTCGGCTATCCGCGCCGACGGCAACGTACGCATCACCGCGACCGAGGGCGACCTCAAGGTGCGCGGCAGCACCATCGAAGCGGGCAAGGACGTGGGCCTGGCAGCGCAAAAGGGCAACATCGTCCTGGAAGCGGCGGAGAACCGCTTTGCCGAGCAGAACAGCCACAGCAGCAGTAGCAGTAGCATCGGAGCCAGTATCAGCCCTGCTGGTGTGAGCGCCAGCGCCAGCGCCAGCCGCAGCAGGGGCAACGGCGACGGAGAAAGCCTGACGTACACCAACACCCAGGTGCGGGCAGGCGGCACCGCCAGCGTCCAGAGCGCAGGCGACACCACGCTGCGCGGCGCCACCATCGTGGCCGACACGGTCAAGGCCGACGTGGGCGGCAACCTCAGCATCGAAAGCCTGCAGGACACCAGCCGCTACGAAGAACATAGCCGCAGCAGCGGCTGGTCAGTCACCGCCCCGATCACGGGCGGGGGCATCCCGGGTGCCAGCGCGAGCGCGGGCAAAACGGACATCGACAGCAACTACCAGAGTGTGGGCGAGCAAAGCGCCATCCGCGCGGGCGACGGGGGCTTCCAGGTCAGCGTCAAGGGCGACACCACCTTGAAAGGCGGAGCCATCACCAGCACGCAAGAAGCCATAGACAACAACAAGAACAGCTTCGAGACCGGCGGCACGCTCACGATGAGCGACATACAGAACACCGCCCGCTACGAAGCCGCCGGCTACGACGTGACGATAGGCGTGGGTAGCTCAAGAGGCAGCACCAGCGCGGGCGTGGGCAGCGACAAGGGGCAAGCGGACAGCACCAGCAAAGCGGGAATCTCGGGCATTGCAGGGGATGCGAAGGCCAGAACCGGGGATGAGGAAACCGGCATCAAGCCGATCTTCGACAAGGACCGGGTGCGCGATGACGTGAATGCGCAGATCGCCATCACGGCGGAGTTTGGCAAACAAGGTGCAAAAGCCGTTGGCACATATGCCGATCAACGAGCGGCCCAACTGCGGCTAGAGGGCAACGAGGAAGAAGCCAAGTTATGGGACGAAGGCGGCCGCTACCGCATCGCCATGCACGCCTTGCTGGGCGGCTTGAGCGGCGGTGCCGGCGGCGCGGCGGGTGCAGCCACAAGCGCGACAGCCATGCCCTACGTCGGAGAAGAAATTGCCAAGCTGAACCTGCCCGAGCCAATGAGAGAAGCGCTCACGCAAATCGCGGGGATGGCGGCAGGTGCCATCGCGGGGAGTGCTCCGGGAGCGGCGTCGGCGCTTAGCGAGACGGCACACAACTACCTGAGCAAGAGCCCGTTCCGGGACGTGCGCAACGCGGTGAACCAGGAAAACGCACGCCTGATGACTGCGTGCGGCAGCGATTGCACGTTGGAAGACCTGCGCTTCATTGACCGGCAGATGCAGGCGCTGGAGGCGGCGGGCAATCTGACGCAAATCTCGCGCAACAGCCAATTGACGACAGAACAGGCCATTGCCCTGGGTGAAAACTTGGCGGCGCTGCTGCCGTTCTATGGCTCGCCGATAGCAGCGTACCAGGCCATCACGGGGGAGAGCCTGACGGGGCGCGATCTGGGGGTGGTGGAGCGGTTCCTGAATGGGGTGGCTGCTGCTATTCCCATTACAAGTGTGGCCTATAAAGTAATTAAGAACTTTACGGCCCAACCTGCAATTGGCATTGAATGGGGCAAAGGAATTATGGGTCAGGGAATGCCATGGGAGAATTATCTTGCGACAAAGATGCCGGAAGGCTCTCGGCTACCTCCCAATTTCAAAACCTTTGATTTTTTTGATCCAAACACTGGGCTTGCTGTGAGTGCAAAAACACTAGATACAACTACTGCTGCTAGGATTAACAATCCTCAACAGATATATCAATCGATCAAAGGAAATATAGATTCTATAATTAATTTCGAAGGTGCTTATACGCTAAGTGGTACAACGGTTTCCGCATCTAAGATTTCGAGTAGAGAGTTGCAGTTGGCAGTTCCCAGTAGTGTAAATGGTGCGCAATGGGCTCAAATTGAACGAGCCATCAATTATGGGAAAGATAATGGGATTAACGTAGTAGTTACAAGGGTGAAGAAATGATGATCGAGAAGAGTTCATGGGCCAATGCGATGATCAACCAGGATTTCATATGCGTTGCAACGTATTCTGGTTATAGGATGAGCCGTTTTGATCCTCAAGGAAAACAGTTATATCTTGAACTAGATGCCTCCCATGCAGAGATTGGTCTTGCCGTAAGGAATGCACTGATGGCTAGCAGGTTTGTACTACCAGCGCCAAGATCTGATGTTGTTGCGCACCCGGAAGTAACATATGATAGAGATCTATATGATTATGAAAAGTCGGCAGAATTCTATGAATCATGGATTCGCTATACTATGGATAGGTATGGATATAAAACAAAAAGGAAGATGTTCGGATCAATGAGTTTGTGCAATCTGGAATGCACTTCTGGAATGATCTCTATGGTGCCCACTGCGCATGTAAAAATTGAGGCATGGGAATCTCTCCCAAAAGGTGAAGAGATAATGGTAAAAATGAGTGCTGGCGATGCCGAAATTGGGGCTGCATTAAAAGCAGCATTTGGCAAATGTTTGACTTAAGTAGCCATCCCCTGGAATGAGTTCTTGCACAATTCATTGATTTCATTAGTGAATTTCGATCACTCCATTGATACGAAATTATTTGCAAGGGTGGCGATATCTTTACGGAAAATCCGTACGTTGACGCACAATGAAGTCCAGGTTTCTATGAAACCTCTCGTTCGCTTTGTTCTCGCTCTGCTCCTGCTGCAAACCCTGCTCGCTACCCCAGCCCAAGCAGGGTTTGCTACATCTGGAAAATACAAGCCAAATCAGCCTCTGGCGCTTATCCAGCAAGCGCGAGCAGCTACTGAATCAGTAGCATTTGTTGCCGTGGGCGGCGGCACCATAGAGCAGCGCCCCATCGACCAGAGCCTCATCTGGGCCGGCGAAAACGAGGACGGAGAAACCGTTTACCTGACCACTGCCAGCCGCACCCTGCCGCGCCTGGTCACCGGCAGCGGCGGCAGCACCATCACCCTGGTCGGGCCCGACACCGGCACCATCGTGGGCGACGCCCTCACCATCAACGGCGGCAGCGCCAGCAGCGGGCGCACCGACATCGACAGCAACTACCAAAGCGTAGGCGAGCAAAGCGCCATCCGGGCGGGCGACGGGGGCTTCCAGGTCAGCGTCAAGGGCGACACCACCTTGAAGGGCGGGGCCATCACCAGCACGCAAGAAGCCATAGACAACAACAAGAACAGCTTCGAGACCGGCGGCACGCTCACGATGAGCGACATACAGAACACCGCCCGGTATGTGGCCGACGGCTACCAGGTCAGCGGCGGCGTCACCATCGACACCAAGCCAGCCACGCAAACCGGCGCGGAGCCCGGCACAGCACCCGGGAACCAGCCCGAAGGCGAACAGAAGCCCCCCGCCTCGCCGCCCATCACCGGCAGCGCGGGCGTGGGCAGCGACAAGGGGCAAGCGGACAGCACCAGCAAGGCAGGAATCTCGGGCATAGCAGGGGATGCGAAGGCCAGAACCGGGGACGAGGAAACCGGCATCAAGCCGATCTTCGACAAGGACAAGGTGCGCGACAACGTGAACGCGCAGGTGCAGATCACGGCGGAGTTCGGAGCGCGGGCCAGCAAGCTGGTGGGGGACTATGCAGGCGAGCAGGCTGCAGACCTTCGCAAGCAGGCGGACAAAGAGACAGACCCGCAGAAGAAAGAGGCGCTCTTAGACGAAGCGAAGAAATGGGATGAAGGTGGAATTAATCACGTCATCCTGCACGCCATCGTGGGGGGCCTCACGGGCGGGGCGGGCGGCGCAGCGGATGCAGCGGCCAGCCAGGCCATGGCGCCGGAGATCGACGGGCTGCTCACCGACCTGGGCCTGGACGGTGTGGGGCGCGATGCGGTGCTGGCGTTGGCAAGCGCTGCCGTGGGCGGGGCTACCGGAGGCACTGGCGGGGCTGCGGCTGCGGGCAATGCAACGGTCAATAACTATCTAACCCATGCGGAAAAAGAAAAGCGAGATAAAGCGAGAAGCGATTGCTACACCAAGAGAAATAGTGAAGCATGCAAAACGCTGACTGGCCTCAATAACAGCCAGGTACGGTGTTGGAGTTGCCAAAAGTATGGGAATCATTACTTGAAAAGCACTCAAGGAATGCACGAAATTACTCTCGGAGTGATTTTCTAAAAATATTCGGAAAATAAATATGAAACAATCATTGATTGATGAATTGTGGAATGGAGAGAAAGGTATTTGTTTCTTTGTTCATTTCGGTCGCTGCTTTTGGGTGGTGGATGATAAATACAATTTTTGCCTTGATGCAGAAAAAGACTATCGTGCCTATTTAGCCAAGGGGCATATGACTGAGAGTCAGTATGCCTTGGCATGCCAGGAATTCAGAGGCGGCATCTTGAGATTAACGGCGGAAAATTTCAAGCAATATCTTGATCAAGATGGGGATCGAATCTTTTCGCAAAAATCCCTAAGAGAAATCCTTGAGCAAGATTCAAACCCGAGGGGCTGTCTGCACAGCAAAGTAGAGAGATATTATCTATCGGGGATTAGTTTGGATCAGAATGACTTTCATGCCGCCAATTCTATAGCCTCCAGACTTCCTGCGTTTTATGTTAATTTCGACAGGAAAATATATATACACATGGATTTCGGAAGGGCTCATGAAGATCTGGCATATCCTGATTGGTTTGCGAAATGCACAGATTTTGGCTTCTTGATTCCAGACGATGAGAGATACTGGATATTGGGATCTAGAGACTATTGGAAATATAGATTCTTGCAAGCTATCTGATTTTTGTTCTCCATAGAAAGAGATTCGTCAAGTTGATATCTATTTGAGTTCATGCTTCCATGAAACCCCTCGCCCACCTGTGGCTCGGCCTCTTTCTGCTGCAAACCCTGCTCTCGGCCCCAGCCGAGAGCAGGGTTTGCAGCATTGGGTGTCGGTGACTACAAGCCGAATCAGCCTCTAGCGCTTATCCAGAAAGCGTAAGCAGCTACTGATTTGGAAGCAAAAGGAGCCACCGTCAGCGCAGGCAACCAGGCCAGCCTGATCGCCAACCGAGACGTGCTGCTGCAAGGCCAGCAGACCGAACACATCCTCTTCGCAGAAAGCTACAGCAAGAAAAGCATCCACACCATCGAGACAGGCCAAGCCAACAGCGCGGCCACAGCGTCTCACCCTAGGGCTGATCGAAATAGGGCGGTGCGAGCCTGGCGCAAAAATGCCTGATCTCGGAGAGTTGCACGAGGATAGTGGGAGCCGCTGGCGTTGCGGTACTGCCGGCCATCATTGACAGGGCCAATCGGCCAGCGCCAGCTCCGACGCTGGGGGATATCAACCCCACGGTGTTTGGAGGGGCGGATGCAGGCGCCTGGATACGGGCCCAACCACACGGGTAACAACAACCAGCAAAATCCGACTCCTGGGGGGAATTCGACGGAGACGCCTGGTGAGGGGCCTCGAGGGGTTGCCAACACCGGCGGGAATCAGATTGGGAGTGGAAATCCGGCTGATGCGTCAGGAACAGGATATGGAGGTGGAAAACAACCAAATATAGATCCAATAACATTAGCTGTTCCAGAATCTAATCGCGAGGCAATCGTTTATGAGAGACCATCATCTCTTGTTCAAGATAGAGTAGATAGCTTGACGGCGCAGATACCGCAGAATTCTCAAGGACGGATTACGATGGGTGTGGCAGTGTTGGAGAATTCCAATGGTGAGCGATTTGTTGTTGTGAGCACCAGTGAGCCATGCGGTTATCTCCGGCCTAGTGTAACTATTCGACCTGGTGAGATCGTCATTTCCGGGAATGGCCACGCTGAAGCAGATATTGTCTCATATGCTAATGCGAATGGTTTTAGAATCATCGAGGTTGGTGCGACACGGCCTGTGTGTGCAAATTGCCAGAATACTCTGGCTCCAACCGGGGCTAATGTCGTAACTCCGTTAAAGCCGCCAGCGAAGGGAAATCCATGATGCGCTTGGAAACACTATCCATAGATCTTCCAAGGAAGCTTCGAATGGTAGATTCGGGAAAGCAGCGAGCAGCTAGTTATGCTGCCTGCAAGACTGCTTTGCTAATTGCCCAAGTAGATGCATCTATTGCATTAGATTCTCTTGAGCAAATTCGAAATTTTGGTGTATTGTCCAATCAGAGAGTGAGTGAATTGAATGATTTAGCTGGCCGGTTGGATGAGAGGTATTTTGATTTGCAAGATCAAGATGAGCTAAATCTGGACTTGCAAGTTAAAGCTTTGTATTTCTTTTCACAAGCACGTGCGATTACTGCAGTGGCCTTTGCTGGGGGGGCGGATGCGCTAACAGCTGCTATGGAGGCCATATATGAAGCATTGATGGCTGTTGCCGATGATGGTCATGAAATTAATAATGCTGTGTTGGAGGCTTTAGGGAAGGATCCAATTGGGTAATAGGTTTGAGGTTTATTGGGGTTGTATGGATTTAACTGGAAATCCTAGAGTCGAAGGGGTGAAATCTTAGGCTTTCATGAAAAACCTCATCCGCCTGTTCCTCGCCCTGTTTCTGTTTCAACCCCTGCTCTCGGCCCCTGCCCAAGCGAGGTTTGCTACATCAGTTGAATAGGAATCAAATGAGCCTCTGGTGCTTATCCAGCAAGCGCAAGGAGCTACTAATTTGGAGGCAAAGGGCGGCGAAACCACTGCCGGACGCGACCTGAGCACACAGGAGTTTCCGCCTGCGCCAATTGGATACGATTTCCTAATATTGTCGATAACTAGTAAATAACACGATGAGATTTTCCCATCGACAATGGAGCCTCACTTCACCAAGCGCCTGGTAGTTACAACGGCGCGGTCGGTAAATTCGAATAGATTGTGGATCCGAAGTATGGCGGCGTAACACATAGAATGTTTGTGTCGAATGGAACTATTAATGACATACCAGTGAAGCCATGATGCAAATTATATTCGATAGAATCGCTAGTCATGGGTTGACTGATTGGGCCGTTTTACTTCAAGGTATAAAGGGCATCCCTGGTCAGTCGGGTGATATCCCTTCGTCCTGCATAGGAGATTTCGCCAATATGGAGCTTGAACGGATAGCTATAGATGATCCTCTTTTCAATATAGTTTCCAATCTTGCTATCGACAGTAGCTTACCTAGATATGAGTTGGCGCTAGAGTTGGAAGAGATATGTATGTCAAAAAACTTAGATATACAACGAGGAAAGCGAATATGGCGAGCTGCTGCGCTGGAAGAAATTTTGGCAAACCCAGATGTAGAGCCTCTCTATGGATTGATAAGATTGTCAGAGTTTTGGTCGGATTGGGGGTGGCCTATTGATGCTCCACAATCAATGCGTCACAATGCAGCATTCATGCCAGAATATAAATATCATTCTATCGAGAATTACGAAAATATTGTTCGTGAGCATGAACAATGGCTGGAAGATGAGTTGACGATCTTAAAATTTAAAGATAGGACCGTGCGCTATTGATTGGGTACGGCAGTTCCAATTTCAAAGCGCAACATCTCTGACTCAGCTTCTCCAGGCCGGCGCGCATTGAAGCTTAAAATTCCATGAAGCCCCTCGCCTGCTTGTAGCTCGTTCTGTTTCTGCTGCAAACCCTGCACTCGGCTCCGGCCCAGGCCGGGTTTGTTGCATGGGTGTCGGTGATTACAAGTCAAATCGGCCTCTAGCCCTTATTTAGCAGGTGCCAGCAGCTATATGTTTGAGAGCGAGTAATGGGGAATCGGATGGTCGAGCTGGATGATAAACATGACAGTCGGCGGTATCGGTGTCAATGGCATAAAAATGACCAATTTAATCAGCATTTGAATATTTGCGGGAGGGTGTTCTTGTAAGATTAATATTTGAATTTTATCCTGGATATCTTTCTAAAATAATACGAGGTAATTATGAAATCAAGCGCCTGCCTTGCAATATTGGCAAGCTTTTCCATTGTCATAATGGGTTGCGCGTCCGTGCCTGCTGCGCCTACGGGCTCGGTGAGGGTGAGTTATTCACAGGCGTTTTTCGATGGTTCCAGTTTGAAGGATGTGCCCACCGAGATTCGCATTGTTCAGCGTGAGACAACGGGCCGTGCCGTGGCCGCCCAGGTGGGTTTGAATGTGCTGATGTTGGCGCTGGGTGGTGGTGCCGGGTTCAGCGGATTCAGCAAGAATGACTTGGCGGGCGATGAGATCACGGATGTGCAAGACCGTGCCAATCTGGTCAATCCGGTTTCCACGGAATTCGTGACGTCCTTGCAAGCGGCGGTTGATGAGCGCATGGCGCAGGAGGGGGCCTGGAAGGAGCGAGATTTTCGCAACCCGATGATCGTGGGCGGTGGGCGTGCCACGCTGGTCTATGACACGTTGACGGGTTCCGAAGAGCCGCTGTACCAGCTTGCCTTGGGCCTCGATATTTACAAACGCCCGGAAAGTTCGTGGATCATCCCAGCGCGCTCCGTGCAGTGCAGTGACCGGTCGCAGCCTGCGCAACCATTGGCACAATGGGCTGAATCGTCCTATGCCGGCGTGCAGCAGGAGCTGAACCGCATGCTGCATGCATGCCAGGAAAAGGTGCTGGCCCGGCTGCCGGAGTTGCTGGAGAAATAACAACAACAAGCCCGGTCGAGGCGGCGGGAGGGGTTTATTGCCCCTTGGCCCAAATGTCTGCTTGCGGTTGCGTAGATAAAATCAGAAATAATGAAGAAGAATAACAACGGTAAGCCAAAAATGGCTGCCACTCGTGCCATGAAAACCAATGAGCAAATGGATGATGGCGAGTCTCTAAAGAAAAGGCAGGTGCTGGGACTCAAATTTGACTGGATTCCATTGTTCACCTTGGCCCTTACCGTTTTTACTGCAGTGGCCTATGGCGCGGGTAAAGGGTATCGGGAAGTGTATTTATCATCGTTTGGATTGACCGATATGGTGGCTCCATGGTCATTCCAAGATCTTGTTTATCTTGGAATCGCCAAGCAAGTGGCTGTTTTGGTGGTTTTTCCATTCTATGCTGCATTGACGGTGGCTGGCATTGCGCTTTTGATCATCATCTTGTCCCGGATCGGAAACTGGATTGCGACAAAACAAATAAAGCAGTCCAAGCGTCGTGAGCAGACCGAGATGAATGAAGGTGATGCTGCCTTGCTCAACATCGCGCAGTTCATGGTCGTGTATTTAGGATCAATATTTTTAATCGGCTTGCTGGCTCTGCTCTTTGTTGCAAAGGCAGAAACCCTGGGCAAAGTCGATGCCAGGGCCGCCAAAATCAGCTTGGCGAGTGGGTCCAGTCAAAAACCCAAATTGCCCTATGTCACCATTGATCGGGCTGTTGGTGGGCAAATGGTTACCGATGCTGGTTATCTCGTAAGTTGCTCCGAGCGGATGTGTGGCCTGTATTCACCGAGTGAGGACAAGGGCACAAGCCGGTTTGTTCCGTTGGACGGGGTAACCTTGTTCGCATTTCGCCATGAAGACTGATGAAGTGTTCTGACCTAAACCGCGTTTGCCTTGCGCCGCCATAGGACTGACGGTCTTCTTGGCCTTCACCGTCATCCTTTCAACCCCAGCCGCCTGGCCAGCTTGTGCAGGTTGCTCGCATCCAGCTCCAGAGCCCGCGCTGCCTGCGCCCAGTTGCCGCCGTGCTGTGCCAGCGCGGCCTGGATGCACTGGCGTTGGCAGGCGTCCACGGCATCGCGCAGCGGGCCCACGGCGGTGGGTTCTGGCGCCGGGGTTGCGGCGGCAGGCGCAGGGGCGGGGGTGGCATGGGCGTCCAGGTCCAGCAGCGCGGCCTCCAGCGTCACGATGTCGTTGCGGCCCGCCCCGCGGCTCAGGGTCTTGAGGGCGGCGCGGCTGATCACGTGTTCCAGCTCGCGGATGTTGCCGGGCCAGGGGTAGCGGCGCAGCGCGTCCTGCGCGCCGGGCGACAGGCGCAGGCTGCGCAGGCCCAGGCGGGCGCGGTTCAGCTCCAGGAAGCGCCCCGCGAGCAGCAGCACGTCGTTGCCGCGCTCGCGCAGCGGCGGGATGGGCACGGGGTAGACCGACAGGCGGTGGTACAGGTCGGCGCGGAAGTCGCCCGCTGCCACCTGTTCGCGCAGGTTGCGGTTGGTGGCGGCGATCACGCGCACGTCGACGCGGCGCGGGCGGTCCGCGCCCAGGCGCTGGATCTCGCCGTTCTGCAGGGTGCGCAGCAGTTTTGCCTGCACGGCCAGGGGCAGTTCGCCCACTTCGTCGAGGAACAGGGTGCCGCCCTCGGCCGCCTCGAAGCGG
>Ga0206117_100734_pt1 | contig 25949 bp, 28 predicted proteins | sample 3A5Ametagenome_FD_177997 | JGI IMG/M metagenome (GOLD analysis project Ga0206117, IMG submission 177997) | Enriched microbial communities from leaf-cutter ant dump, University of Wisconsin, Madison, United States - 3A5A | ecosystem: Environmental > Terrestrial > Nest > Insects nest > Nest dump... | reverse complement strand
ATCGGCCAGTTGCGCGGAACTCTGGTAATGGATCGCGTCGAACCCTACGGCGCGGGCCCCGGCGACATTGGCGGCGGAATCGTCGATGAACACCGCCTCGGCCGGCACCAGGTCGTAGCGGCGGGCCAGCAGTTCGAAGATCTCGCGATGCGGCTTCAGCAGCTTTTCCTCGCCCGACACCAGGATGCCTTCGAAATGACCCAGGAAAGGAAAGATTTCCCGGGCCTCGACGAAGGTTTCCGCCGACCAGTTGGTCAGGGCCAGCAGGCGCACGCCATCGGCCTTCAGGCGCTCCAGGATCGCCAGCGTATCCTCGATGACGCCGTTCAGCATCTCGCGCCAGCGGGCGCGATAGGCGCGGATCCACTCGGCCTTGTCGGGGTGGCGGGCGATCGCTTCCGCGATCGCCTCGTCCCACGATCGGCCGCCGTCTTGCGCCACGTTCCACGACGGCGGGCAGACCTCGGTCAGGAAATGCTCGCGCGCGGCCTCGTCGGCGATCAGTTTTCCATAGAGGTGGCGGGGGTTCCAGTCGATCAGCACCCCGCCCAGGTCGAACACCACGGTCGAAGGCATGGTCAACCCCGCTGGATCAGTTCGATCTTGTAGCCGTCGGGATCCTCGACGAAGGCGATGACCGACCCGCCATGCTTCATCGGGCCCGGCGGGCGCGGGATCTTGACGCCTTCGGCGGCCAGCTTCTCGCAAGTGGCGTAGATGTCGGGCACGCCGATCGCCAGATGGCCGAAGGCGGTGCCGATCTCGTAGGGTTCGGTGCGGCCCCAGTTATGGGTCAGTTCGATGACGGCCTGGTCGGCCTCGTCGCCATACCCCACGAAGGCCAGCGTGAATTCGCCGGTGGGGTAATCGTTCTTGCGGATCAGCGTCATGCCGAGATGGCGGGTGTAGAAGTCGAGCGACTTGTCGAGATCCATCACCCGGATCATCGTATGCAGCAGGCGGAAGGGGGCGGCGGACATCGCGGGCTCCTGAAATTGGCTGGCGGCCCGCATTAGTTAATCCGAACCGCCGCCGGATCAAGCATTCCTTCAGATGATCTCCTCGACCAGTTCGGCCGGGCGGCACAGCCGCACGCCGCGCGCCGTCATCACCACCGGGCGTTCGATCAGCACGGGGTGGTCGATCATCGCCTGCAGCAGCACCGATTCCTCGATGTCGGGCGCGTCCAGGCCGAGGGTCTTGACCTCGGCCTGCTTGCGGCGCAACAGGTCGCGCGGGCGCAGGTTGGCCAGGCGCAGCACATCGGTGATCGCCTCGCGATCGGGCGGGGTCTTGAGGTATTCGACGACGCGCACCTCGTGCCCGGCCTCGCGCAGGCGGGCCAGCACCTTGCGCGAGGTCGAGCAGTTCGGGTTATGCCAGATGGTCGTCGTCGTATCGGTCATCGATCTCACGCTGTCTCGTTGAAGATTTCGCGGCCGATCAGCATGCGGCGGATTTCCGAGGTGCCCGCACCGATCTCGTAAAGCTTGGCGTCGCGCAGCAGCCGGCCGGTCGCGTAATCGTTGATATAGCCGTTGCCGCCGAGAATCTGAATGGCGTCGAGCGCGACCTGGGTCGCCTTCTCGGCCGCGTACAGGATCGCGCCGGCCGCATCCTTGCGGGTGGTCTTGCCGGCGTCGCAGGCCCGCGCCACCGTGTAGACATAGGCGCGGCAGGCGTTCAGCGACGTGTACATGTCCGCGACCTTGCCCTGGATCAGCTGGAAGGTGCCGATCGGCTGGTCGAACTGCTTGCGGTCGTGGATATAGGGCACGACGATGTCGAGCGCGGCCTGCATGATGCCGATCGGGCCGGCGGCCAGCACGGCGCGCTCGTAATCCAGGCCGCTCATCAGCACGTTGACGCCGCGCCCGACCTGGCCCAGCACGTTTTCCTCAGGGACTTCGCAATCCTCGAACACCAGCTCGCCGGTGTTGGAGCCGCGCATGCCGAGCTTGTCGAGCTTCTGGGCGCAGGAGAACCCCTTGAACCCCTTCTCGACCAGGAAGGCGGTGATGCCGCGGGGGCCGGCCGCCGGGTCGGTCTTGGCATAAACCACCAGCGTGTCGCAATCCGGCCCGTTGGTGATCCACATCTTGGTGCCGTTCAGGACGTAGCGGTCGCCCTTGCGGTCGGCGCGCAGCTTCATCGACACCACGTCCGAACCCGCGCCCGGCTCGCTCATCGCCAGGGCGCCGACATGCTCGCCGGAAATCAGCTTGGGCAGGTAGCGCTTCTTCTGGTCCTCGTTGCCGTTCCGCGTGATCTGATTGACGCACAGATTGGAATGGGCGCCATAGGACAGCCCGACCGAGGCCGAGCCCCGGCTGACCTCCTCCATCGCCACGCAATGGGCGAGATAACCCAGCCCCGCCCCGCCATATTCCTCGGACGCGGTGACCCCCAGGATGCCCAGGTCACCCATCTTGCGCCACAGATCGGCGGGAAAATCGTTGTCGCGGTCGATGTCGGCGGCGCGCGGCGCGATCTCGGCATCGCTGAAACTGGCGACCTGGTCGCGCAGCATGTCGATGTCTTCGCCGAGCTGGAAGTCGAGCTGCGCCATGGAATTCTTCATCATCCCTGGGTTCCCTGTCTCAAACGTTCTTGGGCCGGTCGCTTCTGCCCTGCAGGCAGATCAGCGTCACCACGCCGGACGCGATGGTCTTTTCGACCCCGTTCGTTACCGCGACCACTTCCATATCACAAACCGACAGGGTGCGGCCCGACTTGCGCACCCGGCCATGGGCGATCAGTTCGTCGCCGGCGGCGGGATCGAGGAAGTTGATCTTGTACTCGACCGACATGACCGACGAATCCGCGGGCATCAGCGAATAGGCGGCATAACCGCAGGCGGAATCGCCGATCATGCCGACCATGCCGCCATGCACGAAACCGTGCTGCTGGGTGTTGTGCTGGGCATGCGGCAGGCGGATGGCGACATGGCCGGGCTCGACCGTCAGCAGGGTGGCGCCGATATGGGCCATTGCCGGCTGGCGGGCAAAGCTGTCGCGCACACGCGCCTCGAAATCGGGATCACGGGGCATCAATCGCTGATCGGTCATGGCGTCTCCTCTTCCCACCGCCCAGACCTTAAGCGGCGGCCTTGCCATAGAGGAAATGAGATGTTTGTATTTTTTCGATAGGAGACCTCTATGCGATGAACCTGGCCCAATTGCGTTATTTCCTGGCCGTCGCCGAAACCGGCAGCTTCACCAAGGCGGCCGAGCGCGCCAACGTCACCCAGCCGACCCTGTCGGTCGGCATCAAGCGGCTCGAGGAGGCGCTGGGCCAGCGCCTGTTCGACCGCGGCCGGCTGGTGCGGCTGACCGCGGCCGGCGCCCGGTTCCTGCCGCGGGCGCGGCTGATGGTGCTGGAATGGGCGGCGGCCCGGGCCGAACTGGCCCAGTCGGGGCGCACCCGGCTGCGGCTGGGTTATCTGCGCACGCTGCCGGCCGCCGCGGTGGCCGCCCTGTTCGGCGACTTTGCCGCCAGCCACCCATCGATCGAACTGGAATTGATCGACGGCGAACCACCGCAGTTGGAACGGCTGCTGGAACGCGGCGACCTCGATGCCGCGCTCAGCGTGCTGGGCGATGCCTCGGGCCGGCACCCCAATCAGGCGCTGCTGCGCCAGCGCTACGTGCTGGCCGTGCCGCCCGACCATCTGCTGTCGACCCGAACGACCTGTCGCCTGGCCGACCTGGACGGCCTGCCCTTCGTCATCCGGCCGGATTGCGAGGTGCTGCGCGCCGCCCGCCGCGCCTTTGCCGCCCAGGGCATCAACTGCCCCAACGTCGCCCGCGTCGGCGACGACGAGCGGCTGGTCCGGCTGGTCGCGGCGGGGCTGGGGCTGGGCATCGTGCCCGACGGCATCGTGCCCGAGGGCTTGCCGACCCTGACCATCACCGATTTCCCGGTCCAGCGCCGCATCGGCCTGACCTGGCGCCAGACGGCCGCGAAACCCGCCCAGGAATTCCTCAGCTTTGCCGCCAGCCATCCCTGGCGCGAACTGCGCGGCACCGGGCGCCAGCGTCTGGACGCGGCGCATTAAACAATACGTAATTTCGCCCGCGCCAAACGGGCACATCTTATGGTACCGTCGTGCAAGCGGGTGGTGTTGTAGAAATCGGAGCAACCGATGCGTCTGGCGCGGGTGATGGCCGCAGCCATGGTGGTTCTGTGCCTTGGCGGCACGGCGCGGGCCGAGCGGGCGGATTTCTGCTTCGCCGCCTGGCCGCCGTTCTCGGTGATGGACGGTGACCACGCCACCGGGATCACGGTCGAAATCCTGCGTCTGGCCGCCGGGCGGGCCGGTTTCGAACCCAGCTTCACCGAACTGCCCTGGGCGCGCTGCCTGAAGGAAACCGAGGAAGGCCGGTTCGACGCCGCCCTCGACGGCAATCCCGAACGGCAGGAATACGCGCATGGCCGCCATTCGACGACACCGGTCGCCATCGTCTTCTGGGTGCGCGACGCGGCACCGGCCCAGACCTTCACCAGCTACGACCAGTTCGCCGGCCAGTCGGTCGGCTATACGCTGGGCTACAATTATGTCGAGGCGGCGATGACCGCGCTGAAAGACCAGCTGGTCGTCGCGCCCAATGACGAGGCGCAGGTCGCCATGCTGACCGCCGGCCGGGTCGATGCGATCATCGGCGACGTCGTCGTGGTCGGCGCGATCGCCAAGCGCCAGCAGGCCCCGATCCGCGCCCTGCATCCGGCCGCGGCCGAGACCGATTATTTCCCGCTGTTCAACCCGACCCGCCAGGCCAAGCTGGCGCGCATCGACGCGGCGGTCGGCGCGATGATCGCCAGCGGCGAGGTCGACACGATCTATGCCGATCGCACCGGCCTGAGCCACAGCGACATCCTGCGCATGCTGCACCGGGTGCCGGCGACGAACTAGGAATGAAAGCCGTCATCCGGGCGAAGGCCGGGATGACGGCGGGCCCTTACCCCTTGCAGTTCACCCGGCCCATCAGGCCTGCGGCATGATCCTGGGCGTGGACGGCGGCGACCGCGGTCATGTTGATCAGGCCGCGGACCGTCACGGTCGGCGACACGACATGGGCCGAGGCGGCCATGCCCATCAGGATCGGGCCGATCGAGATGGTGTGCGTCACCTCGCGCGCCAGGTTGATGGCGATGCCGGCCGCGTCGATATTGGGCATGACCAGCAGGTTGGCCGAACCGGTCAGGCGGCTGTCGGGGAACAGCTTGTCGCGGATCGCGGCCGACAGCGCGGCGTCGGCCTTCATCTCGCCCTCGACTTCCAGTTCCGGATCGGCCGCCTCGATCAGCGCGCGGGCCGCGCGCATCTTGCGCGCCGACGGCCGGTCGGATTCACCGAAATTCGAATGGGCGACCAGCGCGACCTTGGGCGGCAAGCCGAAACGGCGCAGTTCCTCGGCCGCCAGCAGGGCGATGCCGGCGATGTCCTCGGCCGTCGGGTCGGCGGCGACATTGGTGTCGGTGAAGAACAGCGACGACTGTTCCAGCGCCAGGGCCTGCAGGGCGGCCGGCGACGACACGCCGTCGCGCAGGCCGATGATGTCGACGACACGGCCCAGATGCTTGTGGAAATGGCCGTAGGTGCCGCAGATCATCGCATCGGCATAGCCCAGGCGCACCGCCATCGCCGCGATGGCGGTGAAGTTCGTGCGCATCGCGTTCTTGGCGGTATCGGCATCGACGCCGCGGCGCGCCATCACCTTGTGATAGGCGCCCCAGAACTCGGCATAACGCGCATCGTTCTCGGGGTCGACCAGCTCGAAATCGGCGCCGACGCGCAGGCGCAGACCCAGCCGGCTCAGCCGGCGTTCGACCACCGACCGGCGGCCGATCAGGATCGGCTGGGCGATGCCCTCGTCGATCGCGATCTGGGCGGCACGCAGCACGCGCTCGTCCTCGCCCTCGGCAAAGATCACGCGCATCCGCTGGCGCCTGGCGCGCTCGAACACCGGCTTCATCACGAACGAGGTGCGATAGACGAAACGCCCCAGGCTTTCGCGATAGGCATCGAGATCGGCGATCGGCCGGGTGGCAACGCCTGAATCCATCGCCGCCTTGGCGACAGCCGGCGCGATCACCATGATCAGCCGCGGATCGAAGGGCTTGGGAATGAAATACTCAGGCCCGAACGACAGCTCCTGGTCGCCATAGGCGCGGGCGACGACGTCGGATGCCTCGGCCGTCGCCAGGTCGGCGATGGCGCGCACGGCCGCCAGCTTCATTTCCTCGTTGATCGTCGTGGCGCCGACATCCAGGGCGCCGCGGAACAGGAAGGGGAAGCACAGGACGTTGTTGACCTGGTTGGGGTAATCCGACCGGCCGGTGGCGATGACGGCATCGGGCCGTGCCGCCTTGGCCAGTTCGGGCAGGATCTCGGGCTCGGGGTTGGCCAGGGCCAGGATCAGCGGCTTGGCCGACATCTTCTCGACCATCTCGGGCTTCAGCACGCCCGGCCCGGACAGGCCCATGAACAGGTCGGCATCGACGATCGCGTCGGCCAGGGTCCGATGGTTGGTGACGCGGGCATAACGCGCCTTGAACTCGTCCATCAACTCGACGCGGCCCTCATAGACCACGCCCGCCAGGTCGACGACGGTGATGTTCTCCTTGCGCGCGCCCAGCGAGACCAGCATGTCCAGGCAGGCCAGCGCCGCGGCACCGGCACCGGTGCAGACGATGCGCACGTCGGCCAGTGCCTTGCCCACGACCCGCAGGCCGTTCAACGCCGCGGCGCCGACGCAGATCGCCGTGCCGTGCTGGTCGTCGTGGAAGACGGGGATGTTCATGCGCTCGCGCAGCTTGCGCTCGATCACGAAACACTCCGGCGCCTTGAAATCCTCCAGGTTGATGCCGCCGAAGGTCGGTTCAAGTGCTGCGATGACCTCGACCAGATGGTCCGGGTCCTTGCCCTTGATCTCGATGTCGAAGACGTCGAGGCCGGCGAACTTCTTGAACAGCACCGCCTTGCCTTCCATGACCGGCTTGGCGGCCAGCGGGCCGATATCGCCCAGCCCCAGCACGGCGGTGCCGTTGGAGATGACAGCGACCAGGTTGCCGCGCGCGGTCAGCGACGCGGCCTCCAGCGGGTTTTCGACGATGGCGCGGCAGGCGGCGGCAACCCCCGGGCTGTAGGCCAGCGCCAGGTCGCGCTGGTTCTCGAGTGGCTTGGTCGGCACGACCGCCAGCTTGCCGGGCGTCGGCCGGCGATGGTAGTCGAGCGCCATTTCGTCGAGTTTGTCGTTGCCCAAAGGTCTTCCCTCAAAATCGTCAGCATGCCCCGGCCAAGCCGGGGCAACGGTTAGCGGCCCTGCCCCAGTATTAGACCTGCCGACAGGAAAATGCAGCCTGCGTTGTGCCGATTCAACGGGGTCGCCCAAGCAGCCGGCGTTCGAGAAGCGCCTGCATATCCCGGCGGCCATCAGCGATCACCAGAATGACGACGCGCGAGTCGATTATCCGATAGATCAGGCGAAACTGCCTGAGCAGGACCTGCCGAAACGCCTGGATACCCAGGCCCGCCAGTTCCCCGGGTACGGCACCTCGCTCGGGAAAGGTTTCAAGGGAGCCGATGACTGTCAGGAATTCGCCGATCAGGGCGTCGGCATCATCGACGCCGCGAACCTGCATCCGGTAACGGTGAATGTCTTCAAGATCGTCCTCGGCGCCCTGCGTGAGTTCGACGCCATATCGCCGATCAGTCATCCCCGCGTCGCGCTTTTGACCGCAGTCGGGCGGCCACGTCACGCGCGGCCCTGGTACGTCCCGCCTCGATGTCCTGCTGACCCAGAGCCAAAAGCTTGAGCAATGCCAGCGTTTCCTGCCCCCGCTCGAACGAGACCACGTCCTGCAGCACGGCCTTCGCCTCGCCGTTCTGGGTGATCACCATCGGCTGCCTGGTTTCGGCCAGCTCGGACAGCACTTCTGCTGCGTTCGCCTTGAGATAGCTGATCGGACGGACTTGGGTCGATAGCCGCATGGTGCATCCATTCAGACTGAATTCGGACTTAATATAGTCCGTGGCATGCCGCGCCGCGTCAAGCGCGCCCAATGCGGGGAAGCATATACGGTGGCACCAATGTTTCAGAACCGCCGGAACCTACTGTTTTCCGGTCCCGCGCCTGGGCTGAGCTTGGAAGGATATCGATGGGTTTTCGTGAAGCGAGAATGGCTGGATCAACCATCCCGGGGCTTCCTGAGCAGCCTTGCAAAAAGCTGCTGGTGCGGTCGAGAAGACTCGAACTTCCACGGCCTTTCGGCCACAGCGACCTCAACGCTGCGCGTCTACCAATTCCGCCACGACCGCACTGTCGTCTCGAACCGGGGGTGACCCCGTCTGGTCGCGGGGGAATAGCAAATCCGCCGTGAGGGTTCAAGCGAATTGCAGATTTTTTTCAGGTCGGCGCGTTGATGAAGGTTTCGGTGATCGAGACGGCGACATGCTCGCCGACGATGACGATTTCGCCGCGCGCGATCAGCCGGTTGTTGGCATAGATCCAGGCGTCGTCGTCAAGCGTCGCGTCGAGCTCGATGATGGCGCCGCGGCCGACCTTCAACACCTGGTTGATCGGCATGCGGGCCTTGCCCAGCACCACGGCGATTTCTATCTCGACGTCATTGATGGCCTTGGTCATCAGAGGCCTTGCCTGCCACCTGTGTTTGCGCCTATCCGATCAGCCATACTAGCCCATGGTTAGGCTTTGGTTAAATACCCGTCAGGAATTCCCCAACGTGGATGATCCCCGCCTCGCCGCCCTTGAATGGCGTTACGCCGACTCCCCCGTCGATTACCCGGACGCCATCGCCTTCATGGAACGGCGCGCCGCCGAGATTCGCGCGGGCACGGCGCCGGAATGCCTGTGGTTCGTCGAGCATCCGCCGCTTTATACCGCCGGCACCCGGGCCCAGGCCGCCGACCTGGTCGATCCCGACCGGTTCCCGGTCCATGGATCGGGGCGCGGCGGGCAATACACCTATCACGGCCCGGGCCAGCGCGTGGTCTATGTCATGCTGGACCTGACCCGCTGGGGCCGCGACCTCAGGCGGTTCGTTCAGACGCTGGAAGACTGGGTGATCCGCACGCTGGCCCGCTTCAACATCCAGGGCGAGGTGCGCGAGGGGCGCGTGGGCGTCTGGGTCGCCCGGCCGGGCATCGACGGCATTCCGGGCCGCGAGGACAAGATCGCCGCGATCGGCGTGCGCGTGCGCCATTGGGTGACGTTCCACGGCATCAGCCTGAACGTCGATCCCGACCTGTCGCATTACCAGGGCATCGTGCCCTGCGGCATCGCCGAACACGGCGTCACCTCGCTGCTTGACCTTGGCATCGTCGTGCCGATGAGCGAGGTCGACGTGGCGCTGCGCGAAACCTTCGCCGAGGCGTTCGTGCCGCTTCAGCCGAGCTGACCGCGCACCAGCCCCCAGGCGATCACCCACATGACCAGGCCGACGAAGATGTCGATCGCGGTCCACACGGCCGGCCGGGCCAGCCAGCGCGATGCCCAGGCCGCCCCCAGCCCCAGGCCATAGAACCACAGGAACGAGGCGGTCATGCCGCCCAGCGCGAACAGCGGCCGTTCGTCGGCCGGCACCTGGGCGGCGACCGAGCCCAGCAGGACCACGGTGTCGAGATAGACATGCGGGTTCAGCAGGCTGAACGACAGGGCCAGCAGGACTGCCTTGGCCTGGCCCTGGATCGCCCCGCCGTCCTCGGCCCCAAGGACCTGGCCGCGAAAGGCATTGCGGAACGACAGCGCGCCATAGACCGCCAGGAAGGCCGCGCCGCCCCAGGCGGTCAGCGCCAGCGCCCATGGCGTCGACGAGATCAGCGCCCCCAACCCGAACGCGCCGGCCGCGATCAGCACCGCATCGCAGATGAAACAGACGGTCGCCACCGTCACGACCGGGCCGCGCGCCAGGCCCTGGCGCAGCACGAAGGCATTCTGCGCCCCGATCGCCACGATCAGCCCGGCACCGAGGCCCAATCCCTGGAAAAACGCAGCCATTGTTCTTTATTGCACCGGAGTTGCGATATACTGACCAGTGCCATGGATTGTCAGTTCGGTCAATATAAAGAACCATGAGTGCAGTGAACGATACCGAGATGGTCACCGCCGCCCTGGCCCGCAACCTGAAGGCGGCGCGCAGCCGACGGGGGCTGACGCTCGACCAGCTGTCGGCGGCCGCCGGGATTTCCAAGGGCATGCTGGTGCAGATGGAACAGGGTCGCACCAACCCGAGCCTGGCGACATTGCTGCGCCTGTCCACCGCGCTGAGCTTGCCGCTGGCGCGGCTGGTCGAGGTCGCCGAAACACCCGAGGTGCGGATCGTGCGCGGGGCCGAAGCGCCGGTGCTGTGGCGCGGCCAGGCCGGCGGCAGCGGCAAGCTGCTGGGCGGCACCGATGCCCCGGATATCGTCGAACTATGGGACTGGGTGGTGCAGCCCGGCGAACGCATCACCTCGGAACCGCACGAACCGGGCACGATGGAATTGGTCGCGGTGCGCGCGGGGCGCCTGGCCCTCGACCTCGGCGGGCAGGAAACCGTCGTCGAGGCCGGCGATACCGCGATCTTCCGCGCCGATCTGCCCCATGGCTATGCCGCGGCCGGCGACGGCCCGGTGACCTTGACGATGGTCGTGCTGGCCCGCTGGCGCGCCCTGCCGGGAAGCGCTCAAGCCGGGCGGTGACGCCGGGCGATGGTGGAATCGAGGACGGTGTCGAGAATGTCGGGATCGACGGGCTTGGCCAGCGCACCGTCGATGCCGATGGCGGCATAACGTTCGGCATCGTCGCCGCGCGACCGGCCGGTCAGGGCAACGATCGGTATGGTGGCCAGACCGGGATCCTGCAGGGCGCGGATGCGCCGGGCGGCGGCGAACCCGTCCATGACCGGCATTTCCATATCCATCAGCACCAGGTCGATGCCGCCGCCGGCAACCGTTTCGACCGCGCGTTCGCCGTTTTCGGCGATGACCGCGCGATGACCGGCATGGTTCAGCAAAAGGCTGGTGACCTTGCGGCTGACCGGCTCGTCGTCGGCGACCAGCACCACCAGCGCCGTGGCCGGCGTGCGGCCCGCCACCACCGCGATCGGCAGATCGACGGTGAAATGGAAGGTCGAGCCATAGGCCTCGGGCCCGTAGGGATCGCCGCCATCGACCGCCAGCACGCCGCCCATCGCCTGGACCAGCTGGTTGCAGATCGCCAGGCCCAGCCCGCTGCCGCCGAAGCGGCGGGTGATCGACGCATCGCCCTGGGCGAAGAAATCGAAGATACGGCTACGGGCTTCGGGCGAGATGCCGATGCCGGTATCGGTCACGCCCAGGCGCAGGCGCACCGTGCCGCCCTCGATGCCCAGCGCCGCGACCTCGATGCGGACGCCGCCCTGGTCGGTGAACTTGATGGCGTTGGTGACCAGGTTCAGCAGCACCTGGCGCAGCCGGGTCGGGTCGCCGATCACCATGGTCGGCACGTCCGGGCTGATCCGCGCGGTCAGGGCGATGCCCTTCTCGCGGGCACGGGCCGACATCAGCATGACGATGGCATCGACCAGCCGGCGCATGTCGAAGGGCAATTGCTCCAGCTCCAGCCGGCCGGACTCGATCTTGGACAGGTCGAGCGTATCGTTGACCAGGCTCAGCATCGCCTCGCCGGCATACCGGATGGTCTCGGCCCAGTCGTGCTGGCGGCTGTCGAGCGGGGTGTCGAGCAGCGCGCGGACCATGCCCAGCACCCCGCCCAGCGGCGTGCGGATCTCGTGGCTCAACGTCGCCAGGAAGACCGACTTGGCCTCGTTGGCGGCGCGCAGTTCGTCGCTGACCCGGCGCAGGTCTTCGTTCAGGGCGTAAAGCTGGTCCTGCTGGCGATCCGATATGCGCACCAGCCGGCGATATTCACGGCAGACCTTGGCATATTCGGTCAGCAGTTCCTGATAGGACGACAGGGCCTCGGGCGCGGAATGCTCGAACTGCGACAGGAACCGCCGGCCGCGGGTGATGATGGCTTCCTCGGCCTCGAACAGGTCGTATTCGGGCGTGGCGCCGGCCGGCCGGGTCCCGTCGCTGGCGGTCATTCCTGCCCGCCCCTCATGCGGTCGCCTGGACGCGATAGCTGGCATGCGAGATGTCCTCGCCGAACTCGCGCGCCATATCTTCCATCGCGTCATCTTCCGGGTCGTGCAGCCAGGTGATGGTGACGTCGTTGCCGCGCGCCGCGGCGGCGTCGAACCGTTCCAGCAGGCCCATCAGCGCCTTGGCGCTGGACGAATTGAAATAGACCAGCGCGATCTCGAACCCCAGCTCGGTCGCGGTGCGGCCGTCGAGATACTGGTCCAGCGACCGGTGCAGCGGGCCGAAAAAGGCCGCGGCATCCTCCGGGTAGCTTTCGCCGGCCACGCGGAAGCGGCCGGCGGCAAAGTCGAAATCCACCGCGCAGGTACGGTCGGTCGCTGCCAAAACAATATTGTCCATCATTGCTGTCCGAATGCTCGGCCGTCCGTCAGACGACCGCCTTGATCGAGAAATAGGTCTGCCCGTTCTGCGCCGGGGTGAAGGCGTACTCGATCGGCTCGCTGGCCTTGCGGGCGATGTCGATCAGGCCGAGACCCGCACCCTTGGAATCATCCTCGGGGCCCAGCTTCATCTGTTCCTTGTAGAGATCCTTGAGCTCGTCCTTGCTCAGGTCCTTGAGGCGGCTCAGACGTTCCTCGAGGCGGGCGACCAGGCTGTCGGCCATCATGTTGCCGCAGATCACGAAATGCTTCGCGCCCTCGGCCCCGATCACGACCTCGCCATAGCAGATCGCATCGTCGGGCGGTTCGCCGCGCAATTCCTCGGCCGAATACCGGATCACGTTCTGAAGCTGTTCGACATAGATCGCAAACAGCGTGCGGGCGACGACGGGCTTGATGCCCTCGGCCTCCAGGCGGCGGCGCAGCGCGGCACCGATGCCGGCCAGCAGCTTTTCCGAGACATAGCCGTGATACAGGAAAACAATCCCCGCATCGTTCAGCTGGCGGCGCTGGGCCAGCAGATCCCCGGCAAACATCGCCTACCCCCGCCCCCAGCCATGATGACGTCCGTTGATCATCGATTTCCCCGAATTTTTCGGTCCCACCCTGCCCGTCCGATAGTATCGATCCGGGCCCCGACATTGCAAGCCTGTCACCAACGGCTCAAGAAAACGTCAAAGGGGACGAAAACCGAACAGCAGCAGGTCGTCGCGCCGCTCCTCCCGCCCGCGATACGCTTCGAAGATCGCCTGCAGGGCACGGCACTGGCTGGCCATGTCGCCGGCCGGCAACCCGGCCAGCGCCTCGCGGAAGCGGCGCGTCCCGAACATCAGCCGACGCGGCCCGCCGATCTGGTCGAAGAAACCGTCGGTCGCGACGAAGAACCGGTCGCCGGGTACCAGGTCGATGACGGTTTCGGGATAGACCGTATCGCCGGCGACATCGCGATAGCCGACCGAGGCGCGCGCGCCGCGGATCTCGGCGATGCCGTCCTCGCGACAGCGCCAGACCGCCAGCCGCGCCCCGGCGATCGCCATCCGCCGGCCCGGCCGGTCGATTGCCAGGGCGACGCAGTCCAGCCCGTCGTTCGACGTGCCCTCGCGGTCGTTCTGGCCCAGCACCGCCTTGACCCGACGGTTCAGTTCGCCCAACACCACGGACGGCGTGAACGCCTCGCCGTTCGCCTTCATGCCGTCCAGCAGGGCCGCGACGATCATCGTCATCAGCGCACCGGGCACCCCGTGGCCCGTGCAGTCGGCGATGATCATGAAATCGGCATCGGGCCTGCGGCAGGCCCAGTAGAAGTCGCCGCCGACGATATCGCGCGGTGCCCAGGCGACGTCGGCATCGGCGAACATGTCGGACAGCATCGCGCGCGGCGGCAGCAGCGCGGTCTGGATGCGCAGGGCGTAGTTGATCGACGACAACAGCTTGGTGTTGGCGATTTCCAGCGACGTCGACTTGGCGCGCAGCTCGGCGGTGCGATCGGCGACCAGCACCTCGAGGTTCTCGGCATGGGCGGCCAGTTCGCTGCGCGCCCGCGACAGGCTGTCGGCCAGATCCTCCATGCGCCGGCGGATGCGGCTTTCATTGCGGAACTGGTACCACAGGCTGCCGACCAGGATGGAAATGCCGATGGCCAGCGCGACCATCAGGGCGCTGAGCTGCAGCAGCAGGTCGATGGCGTGCCGCCGGTCGCCGGTGGCCCGCTCGGTCGCCAGCTTCAGGATGGCCAGGTCGAACTGCTGGACCAGGTCGCGCAACTCCTCCATCGCCGCGCGGGCATCCGTCGCCGCCGCCGGTTCCAGCGCCAGGCGGTCGACGATCTGCTCGATGTCGGCGATCTTGGCGGTGATCCGGCCATAGATCTCGGCGGTGGCGCGGTCGGCCTGGACGAAGCGGGCGACATCGCCGGTGCGCAGGGCATCCAGCCGGCTGAACAACAGGTCCAGGCGCAGCGCGACCTCGTCAATCGGCACGGTGCGGCCGATGTATTTCTCCAGGGTGACGTAGAACCGATAGGCCTCGATCTGCAGCTGGTGGCCCATCCAGATCGTGTTCTCGTTGACCACGGTTTCCTGGCGGCGTTCCTCGTCGATGATCTTGACGGTCGCCACCACGACCAGCACCGCGATCACGGCGCAGACGATCGCCGACGCGAAGATCAGCTTGCGCTGAAACGCCGATTTCGCGGCGGCGACGATCGCGCCCCACATCAGCAATGCCCCCGGCGCGTCTCCGCGCGCCCCGAAATCAGCATCTTGCCCCCCGGACGTGCCCGCCAAGCCAGGGGCCGTCCCCGGCTACATGCCCGATCCGGGCGGCGGGTTCAAGGGCCGCCCGTCCGTTCGGCGATGGCCCGGCCGTAATCGCCCGGCGCGCGCCCGACCAACTGGCGGAAATCGCGAATGAAATGCGACTGGTCGAAATAGCCTAGATCCTGGGCCATCTGCGCCAGATCGACCGGCCTGCCCGCGGCCAGGCGCTCGGCCGCCTCGTGCAGGCGATAGCGCGCGATCACCCATTTCGGCCCGACGCCGACATAACGGTTGAACGACCGCTGCAACGCACGTGTGCCGACGCCGGCGATCGCGGCCAGGTCGTCGACGCGCAGGATCGACCGGTCGGCGGCGATGCGATCGATCAGCGCGCCGATACGCACGACCGCCGGATCAGGCGCGGGCAGGCGTGGCCGCAGGAAGGTCTCGACCACGGCGATCGCGCCCGCGTCATCCGCGCCGGCGGCAAGAATGCGTTCCTCGATGTCGCCTGGCTCGCCAAAGACCTGACGCAGCGTCAGCGCCGTTCCGGTCAGGCGCGATACCGGCCCGCCCAGCAGCGGCTGGAACCCGCCCGGCCTGAACTTGACACCGAACGCCCGGCCACGGCCGGTCAGTGTGCGTTCGACGCGACCGCGCATGATGCCGACCACGGCGGTCGCACCGCGCTCGAACACCAGGTTGACGCACGGGACGGCCAGGGTTTCCTGGACATGCGGCGGCCGGCCGGTCAGGTCCCAGTCGACCGTCCAGTAGCGTTCGATCACCCAGGCCAGGTCGGCCGCCGGCGGATGTCGACCCAGGCGGAAACGGTCCTGGACCAGATGGGGATTCAGAATCGCGGATGGAACCGGCGCGCTCACGCCCCGACGACCAGCGTCGGAACACCGCAGGTGCCGTCGCGCAGGGTGAAGACGCGGGTGCCGGGCTTGCGACCCGGCCGGATCGCCGACACGTCGATCCCTGAGGCCGCCAGCCGGGCGCGCGCCGCGTCGAGATCGTCGCTGCGCCAGGACAGGCCCCACAGCCGGTCCGGCGCATCCGAGATGCCGGCGGCCAGGTTGTGCATCACTTCGACTACCAGGTCGCCGCAACGGAAGAACAGGAGGCGCGTGCCCCAGCGCGGCTCGGTACGGTCCAACCGCAGATCCAGCCCCGCCCGCGCGCCATACAGGGCCAGCGCCCGTTCGGGCGCCGCACTCTGGATCACCACATGGTCCAGCGCCGTCAGCAGGCCGGGCCCGCCGCCCGCCGGCGCCGACGGCGCGGCGCCGGCCTCGACCAGGGCGATGGCAAAATCGTGGGCGGGGGTCGGTTCGTCCAGCGCCAGGCCACGATTCACGGCCAGCCGCACCGCCTTGTCGTGATCGCCGACGGCAAACGCGATGCGGCGCAGGCCGCGTTCGGCCCCGGCCTGTTCCAGGCGCAGGGTCATGTTGGCGGTGACGAAATCGGGCCCGCCCCCTGCCCGGCCGAACATCAGGCGGTGGCCCGCGATGGCGGCATCCAGATCGGGAACGGCAAGGGCCAGATGGTCAAGGGCGCGAATCATGCCTGCCATTAGATGAAGCCGGCCGGCAATCGGCAAGCCTGCGTTATCATCCGTCATCCATGCGAAAGGCAGCACCATGACCAGAAGCGTTCTCATGCCGGCCGCCGTGCGCGCGGCGGCCGAACGGCTCAGGATGTCGCCGGGCATCGTCTCGGGCCATCTGATCTTCCTGACCGGCGCCACCGGCGGGGATGCGCAAGGGCAGATGCCGGCCGACCTCGACATCCAGTTCCGCAACGTCTTCGGCAAGATCGGCGCCGTGCTGGCCGAGGCCGGGCTGGATTTCGGCGCGATCGTCGAGATGACCAGCTATCACGTCGGCCTGCGCGATCACTTCGACCGGTTCGACGCCGTCCGCCTGGCCTGCCTGCGCGAACCCTGGCCGGCCTGGACGGCGGTCGAGGTCGCAGGGTTGCGGCGCGAAGGCGCGGTGGTCGAGGTCCGCGTGGTCGCAAGCCTAGACCCCGACAACTGACCCGCCGGCCCCGCCGCGCCCGTATTGCCGGGGCGGGCAACCCATCACCCGCTTGAAGGCGGTGCTGAAGGCGCTTTCCGATTCATAGCCCAGCGCCAAGGCGATGCCGGCCACCTGTTCGCCGGAATGGGCCAGCCGGTCGCCCGCCACCACCATGCGCCAGCGTGTCAGATATTCCATCGGCGCGGTGCCGACCATGTCCTTGAACCGCTGGGCAAAGGACGAGCGGGACATGCCGGCATGGCGGGCCAGTTCGGCCAGGGTCCAGCGCCGGCCGGGATCGCCGTGCATCGCGCCGATCGCAGCCCCCATCTGCCGGTCGCCCAGGGCGAACAGCCAGCCGGTGCCGCCATTGGCACCGTCGGCCAGATGCAGCCGCAGGGCCTGGATCAGCATCATGTGGGCCAGGTGCCGCACCACCAGGAACCCGCCGGGCTGGGGATGCCGCAATTCCTGCATCATGCGCTCGACCGACCAGCGCAGGGCCGCGGTCTCGGGCGCATTGCGGATATGGACGATCGTCGGCAGCAGGCCCAGCAGGATGCCGGCATGCCGCCCGGCCAGGCCGAAGCGGCTGGATACCAGGAAAAAGTCCCCGCCGCCGTTCAGGCTGACGATCCCGCCCCGGCGGGCCGGCGCAAATACCTCGGCCGCCGCGACCGGCGGCAGCGACAGGTCGGTGGCCAGGCGGAACGGCCGGCCGCTGGGCAGCAGGAAACTTTCGCCCGCTTCCAGCCGGACCGCATCGGCCCGCCCCGCGACGCTAAGCCAGCAGGCCCCCGATACCACGGCGCCGCATTTGATGCCCTGCTCCTGATCGGGAAATTGCAGGGACCAGTCCCCGCCGGCCTCGAACCCGGCCGACAGATGGTTCTGCGGTTTCAGCAGCGACAGCACGTCGGAAAGCGGATCCACCCCACACCTCGGACGATCACGAAGATAATCCGGACGCTACCGCATGGGCCGTCCGGACCCAAGCCCCTATCCTGCAGTCATCAACGCAAACACATCGAGGGAGCAAACCCATGCGTGTCTTCGTCACGGGTGCCACGGGATTCGTCGGCTCGGCCGTCGTGCGCGATCTGCTGGATGCCGGCCACCAGGTCATTGGCCTGGCACGGAACGATGCGGCGGCCCGCGCGCTGGCGGCGGCCGGCGCCCAGGTCCATCACGGCGACCTGACCGACCCGGACAGTCTGCGCCGGGGTGCGGCCGAGGCTGACGGCGTCATCCACACCGGCTTCATCCACGACTTCACCCGGTTCAAGGAGAATTGCGAGATCGACCGTGCCGCGATCGCGGCGCTGGGCGCGGCGCTGGCGGGCAGCGACCGGCCGCTGATCATCACCTCGGCCACCGGGCTGCTGGCCGGTCGCGGCATGGCGACCGAGGACATGGGCGTGCCTGCCGGCCCGCATCCCAACCCGCGTGTCGCCTCGGAACAGGCAACGATGGCGCTGGCCGAAACGGGCCTGCGTGTCATGCTGATGCGCCTGCCGCCTTCCGTCCATGGCGACGGCGACCACGGGTTCGTGCCCATTCTGATCAACCATGCGCGACAGACCGGCCTGTCGGCCTATCCGGGCGACGGCGCCAATCTGTGGCCTGCCGTCCATCGCCTGGATGCCGCCCGCCTCTATCGCCTGGCGATCGAGAACGGCACGGCCGGTACGCGTTATCATGCGGTGGCCGAGGAAGGCGTGCCGTTCCGGGACATCGCCGCGGTGATCGGCCGGCGCCTGGGCCTGCCCGTCGCGCCGGCCGCCGCCGATCACTTCGGCTGGTTCGCCCATTTCGCCGGCATGGACAACCCGTCATCGTCGGCTGCGACCCGCCAGGCGCTGGGCTGGCGGGCCGTCCAGGCCGGGCTGCTGGCCGACCTGGACGATCCGCGGTATTTCACGACCTGAACGCGGCGGCGGACCGCCCGCGCGTCAATCGAACGCGGGCGCCGCGCCCGCGCGGGCGACATAGGCCGCGGCATCCTCGGGCAGCAACAGGCGATCCCGAACCAGCGCCTGGGCCGCGGCCTGTACCCGCGCGACGTAATCCGCCCGGCCGGCGTAACGCTCCTCCAGCGAGGGGCGCGGATCGCCGGCCGCAAGCCGGTCGGCGCGGGTGCGGGCGAAAGGCACGAACGCGCCGTCCCGATCGCAGAGTTCGCCCGACATGGCCTCGTTGCGATAGAAGTTCCAGCCGGTATAGGTGCCCAGCGGCACGGCCAGGTCCGGCAGGCGGATGCCCGCCACCTCGTTGCCGTCGGCATCGACCGCGCTGACCTTTGCGCCATAGGGCGTCGGCTGCGGCGGGGACACGATCCGCCAGTCCGCCGGCACCGGCACTTCGTTGGCGCGGCCCGGCGCCGGCAGGCCCGGCGTCGACGGGAATTTCAGTGCCGATGCATCGACCAGGCTGCGATCGGCAAGCCGCGGGATGCGGCTGGGCGGCGGCGCCCGCCCGTCCGATACCCAGGCATCGAGGGCCGCGACCAGGGCACGAAGCCCGGCCGACGGAATATGGGGATTGCGCTCGGCCAGGCACAGGCCGCGTCCCTTGACCAGGCTGGGCACATGGGCGTGCTGCGTGCCGGCAACCAGATAGGCGCGGACATTGGCCGGCAGGGCCAGGTCGCGTCGGCCCGCCGGATCGGTATGCACCAGCGAGGCGCCTTTCTGCCAGTATTCCGACGACGTGTTGACCTCGAAGATCAGCGGGTCGCTGCCGTCGCCGCGCAGGACGCCCGCGCGCTGCCCCGACAGGGGATCGGTCGTGGCGGCGGTGGCGAACGGAAACCAGGCTTCGGGATAGTCGTGGTCTTCATGCTGGGTACGCGTGCGGCCGGGCTGGGCGAAGGCTTCGTTGACGAAAACCTTGCCCGCACCGCCGATATGCATCAGCAGCCCGTCGAACACGCGGGCGCCGCCCTCGTCGCGGTTCATGCCCATCTCGAGGAACTGGCGGGCAAAGCGCGCGCTTTGCGAGATACCCAGGCCGATGACCGTACGGGCCGGGCCGGCCGTATCGTGGCGCAATGCCGACACCACGTCGCGCACGGCCGCAAAGCCTAGCCCAAGCACCTTGGGATCCTGCGCCGGATAGCTGAATTCGTAGATCGCGCCGGGTTCGAAGGCGGTCCCTTCCGGCAGCAGCTTTATCATGCGCGGACCGGCATAGGTCCAGCCGGTGGCGGGAATCGCTGTCCTGGCCTCGGCCTGGCGTCGCCGCACGGTCAGGCTGGCCATCGACTGGTCCAGCGTCGCCGCCTCGTAGTTCAGCGGCGCACCGGGCAGGCTGGGCGGCAGCCTGGTGCCGAAGACGAATTCCTCGCGCGAGCGGCCGACGATGCGGGCGCCGCCGGCCGTCGCCACCGGCAAGGTCGCCGTCATGCCGTTCAGATTGGGCGAGGCCGTGCCATCCCAGCCGCTCCAGGCGATCGTCCAGCCATCGCGGAACAGAAAGCCGGTGCCGACATCGGCACGGGTCTTCGGATCATTGTTGGAAGCCGGCGTGGTTTCGGGCGCATCGTTCAGCCACGGCAGCATCAGCTTCAGGTTGCGGTTGACGATATCGTAGAAGATCTTGCCGTTCCGCTTGGCCGGGTCGGTCGGCCGCAGCAGGAAGACGTCGACCTTGTATTCGACCAGCCCGCGGGCATTGCGCGGCGCCTGATCGAGACCCGCAATCCCGCGATTGGCCGGATCGGCCGGATCCAGTTCGCCGCGCGCCACACCGATCGCGCGTTCATAGGCACCGGCCGGCCCGAGCGCCACGCCGTCGGCTATCGGTTCGACCCGGTCCAGCTTCAGTTCGACGATGCGCGCCTGCGCGCCGTCGGCGGCAAGCAACATGATCCCGATGGCGCCCAGCAGGGCGCCGTAATGACGGCCCATGGTTTTCTCCCCCCAAAGGTTCTTTTCTCTTAAGTCGGTAGTCGACGGATCAGCGGCCGGACTTCAATCCAGCCATTCGACATGCGCGCGCACGCGCAGCCCGGCGGGATCGATCCAGCCATGCGGCCGCGCCTTTTCGATCATCGCCGCCAGGCCCTGCTGCCAGGCGGTGTCGCCGCTCCAGTTCCGCAGGGCTGATATCGCCACCCAGGCCGTCGCGGCGTCGTCGAAATCGACGGTACCGGCCAGCGGCGCGCGCAAGTCGGGCAGCGCGTCGCTGCCGGCGCGGACCGTCACCTTGAACTTGCGGAAATCGTCGGCCTCTTCCAGCCCCCAGGTCCCTGCCCTGGTCAGCGCCACGATCATGGCATCCCCTCTCCCGTCTATTGATGGTTCATCGCCCATTTATCGTTGGCACCCAACATACTTGACTTCTGATAATTAACAAACGATTGTTTGGTTGTCGTTGCCACCCCTGCCCGGGGAGCCGGGCAATGGCGACAGAAAGCGTCAAGCGCCAGAATTATCGGGAGGAAATAATGCGCTTCGGCTTGTTTGCGATGCCCGAGCATCCGCCGCACGAAAACTGGACTTTGTCCTACGATCGCGACATCGACGCGATCGTGCAGGCCGAGAAGCTCGGCTTCGAGGAATACTGGATCGGCGAGCATCATACCGGCGGCTATGAAAATGTTCCTGCGCCGGAACTGCTGATCGCCAAGGCCTCGGCCGTGACCAGCCGCATCCGGCTGGGTACCGGCGTGATCAACCTGCCCTATCACGACCCGTTCCTGGTGGCCGAGCGCATGGCGTTCCTGGACCACCTGACGCATGGCCGCCTGGAATACGGCTTTGGCGGCGGCGGCCTGCCGACCGACAAGGCGCTGTTCGCCCTGCCGGGGCCCGAGGCCGGCCCGCGCACCAACGAAGCGCTGGAACTGATCTGGCAGTTGCTGACCACCACCGAGCCGCTGACCCACAAGGGCCAGTTCTTCCAGTTCGAGAACCGCCGCCTGCAGGTGCCGCCCTATCAGGAGGTGCCGCCGTTTGCGATCGCCGGCCTGACCGGCACCCACAATTATGCCAAATGCGGCGCGCGCGGCTGGAAGCCCCTCAGCGTCTATTTCACGCCGATCACGATCGATGCCAATCCCGGCATTCCCGACCTGCAGGCCCATGCCGGCGCCATCGTCGCCGCGGCCAAGGAAGCCGGCCGCGATCCCGCCGTGGCCCGCGACATGTGGCGCATCTCGCGCGAGGTCTATGTTTCCGACAGCCGCGACCAGGCGCTGCGGGAAATCCGTGAAGGCGTGCAGCGGTCCTACGAATACCTTCTTGGTCTCGGCCTCGGCGCCCTGATGAAGAAGGACGTGGCGATGCCCGACGCCAAGCTGACCTTCGAATGGATGGTCGAGGAGATTCCCTGGATCATCGGCAGTCCCGAAGACTGCATCCGCCAGTTGAACGAGCTGAACGAACAGGTCGGCGGCTTCGGCTGCCTGCTGATCAATTCGCGCGACTGGGTGACGACCGACCGCTGGTACCGGTCGCTGGAACTGTTCGCCCGCTATGTCGTGCCGCAGTTCAAGCGGCGCGAAAACATGAAGCTGCGTACCGAACTGGCCAACGTCGCCCTGGGACGCGCCTGACGCCCTGGCGGCATGACGACCATGGCCGTCATGCCGCCTCGCGCCTTATTTCACCTCGATCGCCGCGTCGCGCGTGCGCCACAGGCTCCACAAGACACCGCCGGCCAGCAGGCCGAAGGTGACGCCCAGCGACACGACCGCCGGGATCTTTTCCAGCCCCAGCAGGTCGGCGGCGAAGATCTTGGCACCGATGAAGATCAGCACCGCGGCCAGCGCATATTTCAGGTAGTGGAAACGCTCGACCATCGCCGCCAGCGCGAAATACAGCGCGCGCAGGCCCAGGATGGCGAAGATGTTCGAGGTGAAGACGATGAACGGGTCCGAGGTGATGGCCAGGATAGCCGGCACCGAGTCGACCGCGAAGATCACGTCGGCGATCTCGATCAGCACCAGCGCCAGGAACAGCGGCGTGACGAACAGGACCGGCTTGCCGGTCAACGGATGGGGCCGGCGCACGAAAAACCGGTTGGTCTTGACGTCGTCGGCCACGTTCAGGCGGCGGCGCAGGAAGGTCAGCACCGGATTGGCGGCAATGTCATGCGGCTTGTCGGACGCGACCAGCATCTTGATGCCGGTGACGATCAGGAACACCGCGAAGATATAGAGAACCCACGAAAACTGCGCGACCAGCGCGGCGCCCAGCCCGATCATGATCGCCCGCAGCACGATCGCACCCAGGATGCCCCAGAACAGCACGCGATGCTGATAGGCCCTGGGGACCGCGAAATACGAGAAGATCATGGCGATGACGAAGACGTTGTCCATCGCCAGCGCCTTTTCGACGGCAAAACCGGTCATGTAGGCCATGCCCGACTGGCCGCCCAGATGCCACCAGACCCAGCCGCCGAAGGCCAGGCCCAGGCCGATATAGATGCTGGACAGCATCAGGCTCTCGCGCACCCCGATCTCGCGCTCCTTGCGATGCAGGACGCCGAGGTCGAAGGCCAGCAGGATCACGACCAGCGACAGGAAGGCCAGCCACATCCAGGCCGGCTTGCCCAGCCAGTCGGCAAACAGGAACGCGTCAAGAATCGGGACGAGTGTCGTCACGGGTATTCCCCTCGAGGTGCCGGCAATGGATGTCGAACAGGTCCGACATCGCGAAAGCGCCGGCAGCGCTCGCCAGAGGGGCCCGGACCACGGGTTGGCGGTCAGGTGGTGACCGCCGCCGCGTCCTTCAAGGGGTGGGCAGGATTATTTTTCGTCAGACGGTCGGGCGTTGCTCGAACCCGACCAGTTCGGTCGGGACAGCCACGTCTTCGACCGCCACGGCCTCGACCATCGCCGCGTCGGGGCCGCGATGGCAGGCGTTGATCAGGTCGACGATCCTGGCCGGCGGGCCGAAGGCCAGCACCTCGACCCGGCCGTCGCGCAGGTTGCGCACCCAGCCGGTCAGGCGCAGGCGCCGGGCGGTGCCCACGGTCCACCAACGATAGCCGACTTTCTGCACCCGCCCCGAGATCAGCAACGACACCGCACGCATCGGTTTATCCGCATTCGATTCCAACACTCTGGCCGAATGTTGCGATGCCGCGCGGCGAATTGCTACAGCTTTGCGATCAGCCCAGCAGGGCCAGGAACCGGCCGGTCGCCGCCATGTCCTGGCGCACCGCCTCGCGCGCGGCGGCGGCCTCGGCATCCTCGCCCCATTGTTCGGCCTGGACGGTCTCGTCGATATGGGCCAGGTCGAAGGCCCTGGCGGCATCGATCTCGCCCTCGACCACCGCCAGCGCGATCACCAGCGACCCGGCGGTGGTGGTCAACGCATGCAGGGCCGCCAGCCGCATCGCGTCGCGCGCCGCGACGACCGCCTTCAGCCGGGCCAGCGCCTCGGCCGACTGCTGCACCGCCATGATGCCCGATGTGACCGTCAGCGCCACGTCGTAGCGCCGCGACAGCCAGTCCAGCAGCGGCTGCCAGCCTTCTTCCTGTCGGCGCACCAGCATGGCCGGGTGGGCGGCGCGATAGCAGACCAGGTCGGTGCCGGCATAGGACGCCGCCTCGTCGATCGCCTTGGTCGGATCGTCGGCGAGGCGGTCGATCGCGGTATAGGCCAGCCGGGTCAGCGGCATGGTCAGCGGCTTGATCGAATCGCCCTGCCCGGCCCATTCGTCGGCGATGGCCTGGGCCAGGCCGGCCGTCGGCAGGATCAGCGGCCGCTTGGCCGGGGTCTTCAGACCGCGATCGTCGAGCGAGACGGTAAAGCCGTCGCCCTCGGGTCGGGCCGTGGCCGTCTTGTAGAAACGTCGCGACGCCGCCGTACTCATCTACGCAATACGCCCCCGAGGCCCTGCAGCAGGTTGCCGAGCGGGTTGTTCGGCTGCTGTTGTTGCTGTTGTTGTGGCTGTTGATGTTGCGGCTGGGCCTGCTGGGGTTCGACCGCCGCGGCCGGTACCGGCTTGCCGCCGATTGCCGCCACCGCCTTGGCGCAGGCCCCGCCCTGGGCGCCGGTCGGCACCTGGGTCTGGCCCAGCACGCCGGCAAGCAGCCCGGCGGTACCGCCGGTCGCGGCGCCCAGCGCCGCGCCGACGCCAAGCTTGGCCAGCCCCGCGGGGTCGGGGGCATAGGTCGGATGGGCCAGCGTGCCGCGCACCAGGATGGGCAGCGGGACCTGGATCGGGTCCAGCGTCAGCCCCAGCCCCTCGGTGCCCAGGTTGATGTCGCCCTTGCCCTCGACGGTCAGGCGGCCGGTGTCGATGGTCATGACCCGCGCATTGGCCACACCCTGGCGGATGTCGAAGCGCGTAACCGCACAGAACAGCCGGGTCTGGGCGCCGCGCGAATCCTGCAGCCGCAGGGCAGTGGCCAGGCCATCGCCCAGGATGTCGCCGTAGCTGCCCGCGATCGTGCCCTCGCCGGCATTGATGGTGACCTGGCCGTTCAGCGACGCAGCCAGCGCGCGGGTGGTCTTGCCGGTGCCGGTCAGGTCGAAGGCCAGGTCGGTCTTGGCGCCCTTCAGCTTTTCGGTCAGGCCGTATTTCTTCAGCATGTCGCCCAGCATGAACCCCTTGCCGTCACCCTTGGCCGCCATCGCGCCGGTCCTGGCATTCAGGGTCAGGTCCAGGTTGAACGGGCTGCCGTCGAGCTGGGCGGTGAAGGGGCGCAACGCCAGCTGGCCATCGTTCAGCACCGCGCGGGCATTGACGTTGGCCAGTTGCAGCGTGCCGTTGACGAATTTCGGCGTGGTCAGGGCGATGTCGCCATCGATCAGGCCCAGGCCGTCCAGGGGCAGCGGATCGTTGGGGATCACCCGGCCATCGGCCGCCGGCGGCGGGGCGGCGGGGGCCGCGGGCCGTGGCGCCGGTACCGCGCCGGGGGCTGCAGCAACCGGGGGCGCATCGCCCAGCCCCAGCGTCGCCATCAGCTGGTCGACATCGACCGCCGGCGAATTCAGCTTGGCGTTGACGCGCGGCCGCGGGCCGTTGGTTGCCACCGTGACTTCGCCGGCCATCTGGTTGGGCCCCAGCGTCGCGGTGAACGGCGCCAGCCGGATCTGGGCCGGCGGCGTACCGGTCACGGTCGCCGCCACCTTGTAAGGCTGCTTGGCCAGCCTGATGCCGGCCAGGTCACCCAGGGCGG